>Ga0207834_1000008_pt1 | contig 69687 bp, 36 predicted proteins | sample LuqExpMetagenom5_FD_187763 | JGI IMG/M metagenome (GOLD analysis project Ga0207834, IMG submission 187763) | Tropical forest soil microbial communities from Luquillo Experimental Forest, Puerto Rico - Sample 5 (SPAdes) | ecosystem: Environmental > Terrestrial > Soil > Tropical forest ...
CCCCGGTAATGAGAGCAATGCGATCCTCGGACATGAGCAACTCCTTTTCATTTGCAGATTGCCTCTTGTATGCTGGAGGCATTCGGAACAGCGTTCCGGGTGCAAGGGCGCGTTCATGAAAAAGTAGCCAGCCCCGGCCCAAACGGGCCGATGCCCGACGCAAGATGGATTCCGTTTTGAAAGCGACGGCAAAGGTGCCCGCCTCGCCTCAAGGCGAACGTTAGTCTGAACTTTCACTTCCACCGTCTTGACCCGGCGCCTCCGCGTTCTGTCTTCTGGCCATGGTTGGAATGCCATGATCTGCGCTTTTCTGCGCCTGCACGACATGCGGCCCCCAAAGGAAACTGTGCGAGGAGCTGATCTAGCATCGGGTATCCTGAAAGCCGGCCATGACAAATGCAGATCCACGTCATTCCCACTGCCTTTTGCTGTGCGAGACTATGCGAAGGACGACGCATACTGGGATTTTGACGTACTTGGGAGATGTTGTGACCACACAGCGCGATCCCACTTCGCTTTACAAGAGCATCCGTGACCTGGTGTTGTCAGCTCGTCGAAGCGTCGCACGCGGGGGAAATTTGTTGCAGGTCTACACGAACTATGAAATTGGTCGCCGAATCTTCATGCAGGAGCAACGGGGGGATCGCGTCCAATATGGCGAGGAAATTATCTGGGAAGTGACTACCAATCTGACCGAGGAGTTCGGTAGCGGGCTTTCGAAGATCAATCTTGAATATATGCGGCGGTTCTATCTGACCTACCCGGAACGAATTCCGCAGATTGCCCAGACGGCGTCTGGGCAATTGGAGGGTGTCGGCGGTCAATCGCAGCCGCCGTTTTCGCTGAGCTAGTCGCACTATGTATTCCTGATCGGCCTCAAAGAGCAAGAGAAAGAGCGGAATTTCTATGAGATCGAGGTCGCTCAGTAGGGTTGGACTTTGCGCGAACTCTGATGTTAGTTCGGTGCCGGTCTCTATGAGCGGCTGGTTCTCAGCCGCGACAAGCAGGCGATCTGCGACCTAGAACTTTAGAGATAGGACACTAGCTCATGGCACAAAAATGGCAGCCCCGAAGGGCTGCCCAAAGTGAGGCATGATGCAATCCGGGAGGATCGTCAGAAGAGGATTTTGGCAGCGAATTGCATGCGCCGCGGGTTGCCCGCACTGGTGATGTAATACTGCCCAGCCGAAAGCACGGAGAAGACACTGTAGTTTGTGCGCGGATTGCTCAGGTTCACATTGCCAAAGACGTTGAACGACTCGGCGCGGAACTGGAACTTGGCGCCTTCGTGCAGGTGAATCTCCTTGAAGAGCGAGAGGTTGGTATTGATATTGGCCGGGCCATAGAACTGGTTGCGGCGCGCGGTGCCATAGGGATATGTGGTCGAGGTCGGAATCGAGAAGGCAGCTAGATTCAGAATGCCCTTCTGGATCTTGTCCTGTCGGCTCGAGACGTGATTGTACGGATCGCCGGATACATTCGCGCGGTCGTTGTTGGTGCCATCCAGGTTGCTGTCAACGCCCGAGGTGATGGTGAATGGGCTGCCCGACTGGAGCGTTGTAACACCATTCACGCGCCATCCACCTAGCACCTCACGCCCAAACGCACCGAGCAGGTGGACACGGTTGAACTGGTAGGTGTAGGAGACGACGAGGCGCTGGCGGATGTCGTTATCCGAAGCACCGTAGTCCTTTTTCAGATCGGTCTGATCGACGATAGGCCCGGCGTAGTCGAGCGCCTTCGACCACACATAGCTGGCCAACAGGTTGAAGCGCTCGCCTATGCGTCCACGCAGGCTGGCCTGCAGGCTGTTGTAGTTGGCATTCAACGCGGGCATCAGAAGTTTGACAGCACCGAACTGTTTGCCTGCTGTCGGATCGGGGCCTGCGCTGCTGGTATAACCGGCGTAATTGCAGGTTCCTGCCACGCGATAGGGTTGGTAGGGGCGGCGGCAGTTCAGGCTGCTGGTGTCGGTTGCTGCTCCAGCCGTATACACCGGCGAGTTCACATCTACATTGATGATGTTATTGCGAGTGGCATTGCCAACGTAGCCCACGCGCACGGCAAAGGTGGGGTTCAGTTGCTGCTCCACCGTCAGGTTGTACTCATAAACGTACGGTGCAGAGGTGTTTTGCGGAACGCCCTGGGTGGTGGCGTTGTCGGCAAACCGTGGCGCCGTCGAGCTGTAAATGAACGGATAGGGGCTGCCGCTGCTGCCATAAGGTGCGACCAGGTTTGGCGTCTTGTTGATGGTGGTCTTCAGGCTGAACGGCAACTGGCTCAGACCGGCGTAGTTCACTTCGCTGATGGTATCGAAGAGCAGGCCGAAGCCTCCGCGGATGCTGGTTTTGCCGCTGCCGAAAACGTCATAGGCAAAGCCGGCGCGCGGAGAAAAATTTGCCATCGAAGTGTTGAAGAGCCCGGGCGGAACGTTTTTGTCGCCCTGATAGAGGAGGCCGAGCGGAGCAGAAGGAATCACAGTGGACTGTTGGCCGGCAATGAAGGTGCCGGTGACAGTGGGCTCGCAGCAATGCGGTGGGAACATCTCCCAGCGCATGCCCAAGTTGAGCGTGAGGCGCGAAAGAATCTGCCAGTCGTCTTGTGCGTAAAGCGCGGGATCGTACTGCCGCGTGCGGTGGGTGGAGACGCTGGCTTGGGTGAAGGCATTCGAACGGCCCAGCAGAAAATCTGCGAGTGCGGTCGAGCCCTTGATGCTGCTGCTGTTGGTGAAGGTGAAAGCGCCGCCTGCAGTCACGGCTCCGTCGGCTGTGAAGCGGTTCCAAACAAACGAACCGCCCAGCTTCAACTGATGACGGCCACGTGTCAGCATGGCTGTGTCGATGATGCCGAAGGTGGTCTGCGAATTGTTGTTCGGCCCCGCGCTATTTGGGCCCACGGTGAATGCGCCATTGATGGCAAACTGCGGAGGCGAGTAGATGGTGCCACCCTCTGGCGCTGTACTGCCCAGATCGGCGAGAAAGTGGCCACTGTACTGGTTGCCAATCAAATACTTGTTGTTGGTGTAAAAGATGCGCGAGGAGTTTACGGCGCGATTGTTGATAGTCCAGTTATCGGCGAGGACCACGTTGGTTACGTTTTCAGAATCGACCATGCCTGAGAAACCAATTACCTGGTTGCCACCCGCCAACGGGTCGGGGTTATTGCCACTGGTAGAGAAGAACATGCCCTCGATCGAATGATTCTTCAGCCCGTTGTAATCGAGTCTGCCGAGACCCTGGTAGGAGTTCACGTTCTGCGCTGCTGTTTGTTGCGGCGAAAGCCCGTTCGCTGCAGGAAGCGGAACAAACTTTAGTACGTTTTGCGCAACGGGATCGAGCGATGCTGTGCAGATCTTCGGCTTTTGTCCTGCTGCTGCGCAGTTTGTGCCGGCAGGCAGTGCGGTGGGCGCCGTGGTGCTGGCGCTGAAGTCGCCTGTGCGCTCGAGCGCTGTGGGCACGATTATGTCGCCTGCGTCCACGTTAACGGTTTGATGCAGCAATAGCTGCTCATATGAGGTGAAGAAAAATAACTTGTCTTTGAGTACAGGGCCACTGACAGTTCCGCCGAACTGATCCTGCTTATACGGCTGGCGCGGACCAACTGCCTGAAAGTAGTTGCGTGCGTTTAGAATGTCGTTGCGCAGATACTCATATGCCGAGCCATGAAAGTGAGAGGAGCCTGAGCGCGTGATGGCATTGGCCACTGCTCCGGGCGTGCGCCCGAACTCGGCATCGGAGTTGCTAGTGATCAGTCGGAACTCCTGAATCGCATCGGGATTCGGCGTCTTGTTGCCGCCGCCGCCCTTGAAGGTATTGTTGTATGCACCGTCAAGGTAATAGCTCACCATGTCGGCAGGCAGACCGTTGGCGCTGAAGTTGGTGCCGTCGCGTGTACCGGTCTGTGCATCGGAGCTGTAGTTGGTAATGCCGGGAACCACCTGCACCATGTCGTACGTGTTACGGTTGATGGTGGGAAGATTTTCGATGCGATCCTGTTCGATTGTCTCTGCCAGTGTTGAGCCGCGTGTGTCGACGAGCGTGACCTCAGCAGTGACTTCGACCGACTCACTGGCTTCGCCAACCGGTAGCGCAAACATAACGTGTACGTTTTGATTGGCGGCAACTGTGACGCCAGTCTGTTTTTCGTTCTTGAAGCCTGTGGCGCTGGCTGTCATCTCGTAATCGCTCGGTTTCACGTTGGGAAACACGTACTCGCCGAGTCCGTTGGTCAGAACTGTTTGAACGAGTCCTGTGTGAACGTCCTTTGCCGAGACGGTGCTGTTGGGAACGGCAGCGCTACTTGCGTCTGTGACCGATCCGTAGATACTGCCTGTCGTCGACTGCGCATGTGCATATGTACAGCAGAACGCAACGGCAAGCAGAAGCGAACAAAGAAGGGCAGCCGTGAAAGTTAGGTGTGCGCTCTTCATAAAGCCTCCAGAGTAGTTCGAAATTGCTGCATAGAGCGGATCGTTCCAGAGTGTACAAATCGTAGTTGCGGCGCGAGTCCATCTCTAAAAAGCGAGCGCAGTATAGCAACCGGACGAATGGTGAACAATGCGTTACGAAACGACTGTTTGTAATAGTCGTTTTGCACTAATTACTCCGATACGGCAATGAGATTTGCAATAGGATTTCTGTAGCAGAAGCGCTGTGCAATAGGACAAACAAAAGAAGTTAGCAGAGGGCACAGAGACTGCGCGCGGCTTTCTGCGAGTGTGGTGCAGTCCCGCATCGCGCGATGCGTCTGAGAGTTGAACGAGAGCGACGAGTGTGGCAGAACAGTACGAGCGCTATGGTAGTATCGACGGGTGATTGCCGCGTATGAGCGCTGGCAATTTTTCGGAGTTCGCGCATGAGAACGCGCCGCGAGTTATCCCAGCAACTCGAGAAAGTTCCGCGTACAGGAGCGATGAAGCGCAGCATAGACGCATGCACATGGGTATACCGTGCCGCGTGTGCACTTGTGCTCTTTGTGAGCGCATGTAGTGTGGAAGGATGCAAGCGTTTGCCTGGGTCATCTACGATCAGCGTTGTTCCGCAGAGCGTGATACAGGAAGGCTTTCTGAATGAGCGCGCAGGTATCGATCAGACAGTTGCTCGATTTGGGATCAACGCGCAGTGGAATCGTCCGAGCGATACCGATCCGCAGAGGCAGATCGATCTGATTGCTGCTGCAATCAAGGCGCATAGTTACGGTATTGTAGTGAATCCCGCATATGAGGCAGCTACGAACACAGTCGTACAGGACGCGCTTGCGCAGGGTATTCCGGTAGTTGTCGCGCGCGATTCGATTCCGCTGGCCCCGCAAGCACATCTGTCGTTTGTGCTTTCTGATGAGCAAGCAGGCGCCGAACTGGCTGCGCACCGTTTATGCAGCGATACCAAGCTGCATGGCTATGTGGCAATTGTAGGTCTCGACAATTATGCGGCCGATAGCTTGCGCAGGCTGGATGCTACTGAAAATGCACTGCGCAGAATCTGCCCATCTCTGCAGATCGGCCATTCCGTAGCCTCACCCTACAGCAGCAGCTTCGCGCAGATAGCCGTTCAACGCCTGCTCGATCAACATCCCGATATGGTAGCGCTCGTTGCTCTGAACCCGGTTGCGGGAATCGGAGCTGCAAACGTAATGGAGGAACTCTACGCCAGCGCGCATCATTCTCACCGTACGGTACGTATTATTGTTTTCGATCAATCAATTCCACTGATGCTGCGGCTGCGTAGAGGTGTCGTCGATGCTATCGTTGGGCAGAATATGCGCGGGATAGGCGTTAGAGCTGTCGAAAATATTCTGCATGACCGGCGCGGCGAGCCTTACTCGCATTCGGTTACATTTGCTCCCATGCTGATTACGCGCGACAACGTGGACGAGAGCACTACGCAAGAGTGGTTGTTATTCGGATGGGAGCAGCCATGAAGCGTCGGCAGCGTATTGCAGTGCAGATTGCTCTGGCATCGGCTATAACAGCGGCAGTTGCAGGTGCATTGGCATGGTGGAATCATTCGCACCTGCCATTGCCCTTCCGCGACAAATTTACACAGCACGATGTGCGCGGCTGGAGGCCAAGCGGCGGCACATGGCGGCTGGATGGCGATGCTATCAATGTGACCTCTGCCGAAAGCGGCGCAAAGCTGTATGTGGGCGACGCTGGATGGGCCGACTATCAGATATGGGCAGACGCGCAGTTGCGCAGTCGCGGCGGGGATATCGGCGTGGTAGCCCGGACTGTGCTGCAGGACGATAGCGTCGAGGTGAGCCCAGGTTATGTTCTCGCGCTCCGTTCGTCCGATTCCGGATTGCAGCTGACGCGCACCGCGCATCTTGCATTGTCATTGCCTTCGATTTATCTGCATGGTGGTGTGCGCAGCAATGTGTGGTACCGCGTGCATCTGACGGTATACAGGTGCAGGATCGTGGCCGAGGTAACCAACTTACGTAGCGGACAGAATGCAAGTCTCGCCTTCGACGATCGTCCGAAGACCTGCATCCGCACGGGTCAGGCCGCACTACGTACAACAGCAACCAGCGCGGCGTGGAGAAATGTCCGCATTGAGCGACTGACGGAAGAAGACAAGGCCCGTGTGAGCGCGCTGCATGTGCCTGATGCGCAGCCCGCATATCCTCTGCAAGAGCGGGATCACTCGGCCATGCGCGCGGCCTATCTGGCGCAAGTTTCTGATGCAGACTTAAATCGCACCACGGAGCTTGGCAACTTCGGCCCTGTGGATGAACTCGAGCGCGCACCGCTGGTGAACATCGAAGACCTGCGTTTACGGCTTTGGAATCCCGAGCCGGTGCGCATTGTCGGCGTGGTTACATCGTCGGAGCCGCTCTTTCTACAAGATGGATATGCAGGCGTTCGTGTCAATCCTCCGCCCGATGAGATTCTTCATTCCGGCGACGAAGTCGAGATGCTTGGCCGGGTTGCAGCAGATGACATTCGCATTCACTTTGTTCCCACCGCCGGACACGTGTTGAATGATCGTACGCCGGCGGTTGCACCTTCGGTAACAGCAACGCAGGCGGCAACCGGCCGTTACGAAGGCTCGCTGGTTGAGTTGAATGGCATCATCGAATCGAGCTCGCGGTCGGCGGATGGCGGTACTGAGCTGGTGCTCAGCGACTCGCTACAGCGCTTTGCCGTTCGCGTACCCTACGATATCTTCAATGAGAACTCACTGCACCCTGAGCGGGGTGCGTGGGTACGCGTACGCGGCGTCTGTTCGTCAGATTTTGTGGTGAATCCGCAGCGCGGGGCCTTTGTTGTGTATGCCGCATCCGCGTCGAACGTGAAGCTGCTCGCCGGACCTCCGTGGTGGACTGGGCAACGGCTGATCTGGATGATTCTTGCCTGCTCGGTGCTGCTGGCCGGTGGTATCGCTCTGTACGGAGCTATCGATCGTGCCAAACTGCGCCTGGTGCAGGAGGAGCGCGAGCGCCTTTCGCACGAAATGCACGACACGCTCGCGCAGAGCCTTGCCGGTGTGGGATTCCGTTTGCGAGGCATCTATCGTTCGCTGCTCAGTTCCAGTCAGGTACCCGCTGTTTATGTGGAAGATCTCAAAGCGACTTGTGATTTGGTGGCGCAAACGCATCGTGAGGCCAGTAGCAGCATTGCCGCACTGCATCCCGACTCGCAGCGCGACGGCAATCTGTTGTCGCTCTTGGAACGATCGGTCTGTGCCATGCTCGACGATCCCGATTTCCCTGTGATCCTGTCGAGCAGCGGGACGCCGCGTGTGCTCTCGCCTGCGGTTTCCGATACGCTGTTTCGCGTCGGGCGCGAAGCCATTGCCAACGCATTACGTCATGCCGGGGCGCAGTCGATTAAAGTGCAGTTAGCTTTCCGCTCGCGCGAAGTGGTGTTGTCGATTACCGACGATGGTAGAGGATTCGAGTTTGCATCGGAGCACGCAGGTTTTGGCATTCAGTCAATGATACGCCGCTGCAATGATATCCATGCACAACTCAGTTTCCGCACGCCGGACGAAGGAGGCTGCTGTGTGCAGATTGTATGTCCGTATCCGTGCGGCCGCTCACTGCTGCGAGACCTGCACCGCCTTATTCGTCCTCGTCGTTGAGCCTGACGATTCCCTGGCGGATGCCCATTGCGATGGCTTCAGCGCGATAAGTGGTGCCCATCTTATCCATCAAATTCACCATATGATTGCGCACGGTGTTCTCACTGATGCCGAGTTCTAGGCCGATCTCGCGGTTGCGTAGTCCGGTCGCTGCGAGCCGGAGCACCTCCATCTCTCGCGCGCTCAACTCAGTACGCGAGAGCCGCTGCATCAGCTGCTTTGATATGCGCGATGGGAACCATGTGCCTCCGCAGCGCATGTTGTGAATCGCCTCGAGAATATCCTCGACGGTTGCGCTCTTGAGAATGTAGGCCATGGCTCCGGATTTGGTGGCCTGAAAGACATCCTCGTCGGAGTGGTAGGTGGTGAGCACGCCTACCTTGACACCAGGAAACCGCTTGCGAACTTGCGCCGTCAGCTGGTTGCCACTCATGTCGGGCATGCGCAAATCGGTCAGCACCACATCCACATACTCGCGCTCAAGAGTGTCGAGTGCTTCGGCTGCCGAGGCTGTCGCGCCTACCACCTCCACGCTCTGTTCGCGGCGCAGCATATCTGCTAGTCCATTGCGTAGAATGGCGTGATCGTCAACTAATAGAATTCGGGTGGGCGTAGTACACATGGCATCTCCACCAACTATCGTACTGCAAACCGGTGTGGCACACAGACAATCGCGCTGTGTGCCGCCAGTGTGTTTATGCCGGCTCGGGTGAGCGTTGAGCAAGCGCCGCAACCAGATCGAAGGGATCGCTGGCCTGCTTGAGCCACTCGGCCAGCAACGTGTCGAAGTGAGCGATCAGCGGCTTCTGCGCGGGGTCGCCAATCAGGTTGTGCAGTTGGTACGGGTCTTTCCGATTGTCGAAAAGAATCCAGCGGCCGTCGTGCGCCACTGCATAGGTATGAGTTTTTGTGCGCAGGCCACGGAACATGGAGGGGCGATGCCCGCCGCCGTTCGCCTCTGCTGAGGCTTCTCCTTCGCCTTGCTCGCCAGGAGCGGGACGCGCAACAACATGATCGCCGTTCATTAGGAATACTACGTCGGGATCGGGGCCCGTGTGGCCTTTCATGATGGGCGAGAAGTCTCGGCCGCGTGCATGAGCAGGCACAGGCAAGCCCGCAAGCCCGCACACAGTCGGATAAATGTCGATTGAAGAAAATAGAACGTCGGAAGACTTGCTCTGCGGTGTGACGCCGGGATAGCGAACGAAGAAGGGCACGCGAATTGATTCTTCAAACGGTACCTGCTTGTACATGCGTCCGTGCGAGCCGGCCATCTCGCCGTGGTCCGAGGAGAAGATCACGATGGTATCCTCGGCTTGGCCTGTTTCATCGAGCGCTTTCAGCAGACGGCCAAATTCGCGGTCCACAGCGCGGATATGCGCATAGTAGCCTTGGTGGAATTCTTCAAGGGCTTGCTTGGAGCGTACATGCCCGCGCTGGGATTGACCGACAACGACATTCGGACGTAACTCAACCGGCTTGCCGGCGAAAAAGGTTTCGTCCTCGGCTGGTGCGTCGTCGACGGGGAAATGCGGCGGATGCCAGGAGACGATCATCATCCAAGGTTTGTCGCTCGCTTTCTGCTCGTGGATGATTTTCACAGCTTGATCGGTCATCAGGGTGGTCTGGTAGCCTTGCGGCTGCACCTTGATGCCTGTGTCGGGTTCATATGTGAAGGAGTAGCTCATATGCCGGTCGACGGCGCCCCACACGTGCCAGTCCTGAAAGCCTTGACGGTGGCCGCCATCGGGAATGAAGGCGCGGTCGTGGCCTGGTCCGGAGAGATGCCACTTGCCTACATATGAAGTGCGGTAGCCAGCCTTGTCGAAGACATGACCGAGAGTTTCGAAGGTCGTGCCAAGTTCGATCCAGTTACGTGTAATGCCATTTTCATAGGGCCACAGGCCGGTGATGAACATGCCGCGATGCGGTGAGCAGAGCGGATAGTTTGAGATGCAGGTGCTCATCTCGAAGCCGGATTTGCGGAAGGCCTCAAGATTGGGTGCAACAACCGCGGTTGAAAACTTCTCGCCCGGCAGCGACTGAAAACGGTGTTCGTCGTCGAAGACATAGAGAACGTTGGGGCGCTTGCGGGGTGCGGGCGCTGCAAAGGCAGGTGCTGCCGCGGTAATAACACCCGCTGCAACAGTGGACTGGATGAATTGACGGCGATCCATGCAGGCTCCTTGATGTGGACATTGATGGTATGAAGTCGGTCCGCTATGTAAGCGTTCGGGCGCGAAGACCGTTGGACGGTATTCGATCGCCATACAGGTTGTGCTGAGAAGCGCAACGGTTCCCGCATGCAGCAATGCCGAAATGGCCTGCGTGGAAAGCCACACTCCCGGAACCATCTTAGTGAGGGGCCCTGCGGCTCACAATAGTCGAAATAAACTACTTCGAAAGGGACAAAGACAGGGGGGGCACCCAAGGCACAGGTCAGATGATATGCCGCATGAAAATTGAATGCTTTCAGAGACGAAAGTGCGCTCAGACTGCTACGGGAATACGAACGGCATTCCGGGCGGTCACAGCAATCGCCAATCCTGAACCTAGAGTCAGTGCGCCGCACAGCGTAGGAAACCACCGAGCCGGTGAGGAGCTGCGCGTCATGATATTGTGAAACATTGCCTGCCGAGGTGTGTTTGACCGTGATATAAAGTTGAGCGTTCCCACTGCGCAACAGTTGAAGGGCTTAATTTTTCTGTACCAGCGTCAGAGTTAGTCTTCGGCACGTGATAGGCCTGCCAAAACGGTACCAATTGTAAGGTTAGTATTTGGCAAAAGTCAGCCTGAAGAGGGCCGAGGGATTTTGCCGATGAAGAGGAAATTTTCTGTAGAACAGATCGTGGGAGTGCTAATGCAGGCTGAAGTCGGGGTGCCTGTATCCAAACTGATCCGCAAGACAGGCATAACCGAGCAGACCTACTACCGTTGGAAGGCCAAGCATGCTGCCTCGAAGTCGACCAGGTACGCCAGGTAAAGCAACTCCGGGAAGAGAACGCGAAGTTGAAGCAACTTGTTGCAGAGCTGACTTTGGACAAGGCTATGTTGCAGGACCTGCTACGAAAAAGTTGTAAAGCCCTCACGTCGCCGCCCGCTGGTTGAGTATCTGACCGCCAGCTATCGGGTAAGCAAACGGCATGCATGCGAAGTTCTTAAGATCGGACGAATCACCTACCGCTATGAAAAACGCAGAGAGCAATGGACAGAGCTTCGGCTTCGAATACCCCTTCATCCTGCGTATTTGTGCATAAAATCCTCCGCCTTCACATCAGACCTTATAGAATTTGTAACTTACAAAAGAGCCCCACCAAGTCTTCTCCCTGCACAACCTCGCCGTTTTGACCCTTTGGGAACTCCCACGCGCATAACCTGCATAGTGAATCCCCATCTCTGTGTCGATGATTCTCGCAAGGGAAAGTTCTGCCTCCGCTCGCCCCATCCACAGATCGTGCATCCTGAACGCACAAATGCACCAAGGGGGAATCCGTGACCCTGATGAGCAAGTTCTGCCTGCAGTTGGCCCTTACGGCCGCAGGCATGCTCGTGCTGTCCATTTGCTGGTTGGCCCGCGAGCGTCAGTTGCAGCTCGATGCGCGCCAGCAGCAGGTAAAGTCTCTGGCCCAGCTCGCGCTTTCGCTGGTCGATCAGCAATACAAGCTCGCTCAAAACGGTAAGCTCACCGACGCTCAGGCGCAGATCAACGCCCGCGAGGCTGTACGCGCTCTCCGCTATGACGGCAGCAATTACCTCTGGATCAATGATCTGCATCCGACTATGATCATGCATCCCTTCAAGCCACAAATGGAGGGGCAGGATCTCAGCGGCTTCAAGGATCCGTACGGCACAGCCTTGTTCCTCGAATTAAGCAAACAGGCTGCGGAAAAAGGTGAAGGCTGCCTTTATTATTACTGGCCCAAGCCCGGACAAAACAAACCCGTGCGAAAGGTGAGTTACGTCATTCAGTTCAAACCATGGGGATGGGTGATTGGCACCGGCACCTATATGGATGATGTGAACGCCGCCTGGCGTTCCAGTTCCATGCTGGCTGGTTCGATTGCACTCGTCTGCCTTGGCATCGTCATGCTCATCTCCTTCCAGGTCTCCCGCTCTATCTTCGGGCGACTCGGCCTTCTCGGTACCCGCATCAACGATGTGGCGGAAGGTGACGGCGATCTGACCAAGCGAATTGATGCCGGCAACAAGGATGAAATTGGCTCTGTAGCCCAAGGCTTCAATCGGTTTATCGACGGCCTGCAGCAGATTATTTCTCGCGTCGTGAGCCATACAACGGCGGTCTCCAGTGACTCGGAAGACCTGTCTAAGACCGCGCACTCCGTTGCTGCTGGTGCCACCGAACAAAGCGCGCAACTCGCGCAGGTGGCCTCTGCGATTCATGAAATCGAAAGCCATGCCGCACAGGTGTCAGGCAACTCCAGTGAAGCCGCTGAAGATGCCATGCGCGCTGTGCAAAGCGCTCGCCAAGGTGGTGAGGTCGTGCAGAGCGCACTGCAGCGCATGAACTCAATTGCGGAATCCGTCGATGCTGCCGCCTCCCAGATTCAAAACCTAGGTGGCAGGTCAGACGAGATTGGCCGTATCGTTGCTGTAATCGGTGAGATTGCAGAGCAAACAAACCTGCTGGCCTTGAATGCTGCCATCGAAGCGGCTCGCGCCGGGGAGCAAGGCAAAGGTTTCGCTGTGGTGGCGGGAGAGGTCAGGCGTCTGGCCGAAAGAACAACAGCCGCAACGCAGGAGATTGCCAGCACCATCGCCGAGGTGCAGAAAGAAACGGCCGTTGCTGTAGAGCGCATCAATCAGGGAACGCACTTTGTTCAACTTGGAATCAGTGAGACCTCGCGCGCCGGTTTAGTGCTCGAAGAGATCATCGCTTCCTCTGAGCACGTCGGTGTGCGAATCGCCCAAATTGCACAGGCTGCCGAGGAGCGGAACTCCACGGTGAACCGTATCGGCACCAACATGGAGCACATCGCCCAAATTGCGCGCGAGTCTGAACAGGCGCTGCAACACACAGCGAATACCTGTTCCAGCCTGTCTGCGCGTGTAACAGACCTGCGCGCGACGGTGGCGCGCTTTCACCTGGACAACTAATCACACCGTAGCATTCCCCGTGCGCGTAAGTAAAAACCTCGCCGCAGCCAATGGGCTGGGCGAGGTTTCTGTTGACCACGGATCATCTATAGGCGGTCGTTGCACGGCAAGGTATCACCAGGTTCGAATGTCCATGATCGTTAAGGTCGATGGGGTGTTGTTGACCACACTTGTCTGCAGAATGAACTGAAGATTCTTCTTCTCCCAGCCGGCAGGCGCGGATCGCGCGAGTTTTTCCAGTTGCTCCGGGCTGCTAACGAACTCGGCGGCAGCTCGCGTTCCGGTGTCGGTAACGCCGGCGATTGCGATGACAGGCTGGCCCATGCGGGAAGTAACGAGCCGGGTGATCACTGCGTAGTCGGTTTGCAGTTTTCCGGCTGGCGAGTAGATGGGCCCCCATCTGCGATGGGTGCCGGTGCGCTCTTCAATCTGGAGTCCATTGTCCGAAACAAAGAGAAACTGAACGTCGTCATTCAACAACAGTGTCCATTTATTATTGAACCCGCCGATCAGCACTGAAGGCGACTGGCGGAGATCGTCGAAGGTAATGTCGTCGCCGGAGCGAATGTCGAAGCGCTGATGATCAATGGACAAGAGGCTGGCCACCTTCACGCTTGCCATCAGATCGCCGACGGTGATCACCGGGTTTCCTGCCGGAATGACGCCTGTATAGATATAGAGTGAGTTCTTGCCGATCATGGGGTGCCAGAAGCGATGGATGGCGCTTTGGCTCATCTTCCAATAGACGGGAATGGCAACCAGCAACAGAACGGCTACCGACGCAATCAACCAGATCGGGGTGGTTGCGGCTCGCAGCGAGCGAGGCTTCTGCGGTTGCCCTGAGCTGTCGGAAATTTCCTTGTCCTGCCGCGATTCGGCTCGAGAGGAATCGGCCGCCGGGTCGACTCCCGCGCTTTGGGGCGATCCGGCATCCGAGCTACAGGCAACAGAGAATGCCGCGTGGTAGCCACCCGGTGTGATTTCGATGCGGACCGTGGCGCGTGCGCCTTCGCCGACATAATACTGCGCCAGTCGTTTGCGGACGTCGGTTGCTCTGGAGCGGACGATAGGGTCATCGTTGGAGTTGTAATCGGCGGCACGTCCGAAGACTTCTACTCCGATGATGCGCTCCTTGAGCAGTTCAACCCTTCCGGCCAGAGTGGCTTCAACAATGTAACGCAGCAATTGCTGCGACTGTCGGCTGGAGCGGAAAGGGGTGCTGAGGAAGATCTCCTCCAACTCATCCTGAACCAGTTTTGCGATTGGCTCCGACGCTTGTTCCTTCAGGGGATCAGCACCGGCAGTCTGCATGAATGAACTCATTGGCTCGCAATTCTGGCACTGGCCCCGCGCGGCACGGTACCTCTTCCTCTTAGGGTAAATGCTTTATTTGCAACAAAACGCACCCGCACCGCACCGTAGAGCACGTTGCGAGCGGAAGTCCGGAAAGCGTTTCCTTGCTAGCGAATTCTAGCATTATTGTTCAACCGTTCGGTAGGGATAGCTCAGGGCACCTTCAGGCGCAGAATGTTTCAAATTTGCCAGAGATAAAGTTTGCAGTCGATCGGTGGCCGCAAGCTGTCCTTTGAGAACGAGACGAAGCAGTTGCCATTTTTGACGCGCCGGTGCCCAAGCGGCAGGTGCGTCCTTGGGGAGCGTAATGAATCGGATCAAACTACTCTTTTTGGCACTGACCATGACCGCGGGAATGCAACTGGCCGGGCAGGTGGCTACCCTGGTGCCTGCGCCGGTTGCCGGTGCAAAGCCGGTGATGGTCGAGCGCATCAAGATCCACGGGAAAGCCCTTGAGGGGAATCTGGAAGGCGATGTGGTGGACCGCGATGTGATTGTCTACCTGCCGCCCAGCTACGGTCGGGAGAAAAACCGGCACTATCCGGTGGTATATGCCCTGCATGGATTCTTTATTGGCGCCGAACAGTGGACGCATGAGATTCATCTTCCGCAGACGGCGGAAGGCGCATTTGCAGGGGGCAGCCGCGAGGTGATTCTGGTACTGCCCGACTCGAAGACTATCTATAACGGGTCGATGTACTCAAGTTCGGCGACCACGGGTGATTTTGAGAATTATGTTGCCCGCGACGTGGTTGGCTATATTGATGCGCACTACCGTACAATCCCTGACCGGAACAGCCGTGGACTGGTGGGACATTCCATGGGAGGGTACGGAGCCTCCCGCATCGGCATGAAACATGCGGATGTCTTCGGTGCCCTCTACATCATGAGCCCTTGTTGCATGTCTCCCATGGGCGCAGGTGCTCGGGGCGGCCAAATGCCGGAGCGGTTTGCCGAGATGGCGCGGCAGTTGGAGAAGTCTGTTGCGGCCGTCAAGTCGCCGGCCGAAGCGGCTGCGCTGCCGGGCGCGGCAACGCAGTTGGCGGTAGCCGCCGCCTGGGCACCCAATCCCGCCAATCCGCCTCTCTATCTTGACTTGCCTACGAAAGACGGAGTGACGCAGCCGGAGGTAAGCGCGAAGATGGCTGCTAATTCTCCTCTCGCGTTTATCGACCAGTACATCGCCGGACTCAGGACGTATCGCGCAATTTCGATGGACGTGGGCGATCAGGATGGGTTACGCCTCGATGCCACCAAACTGCACAGCATTCTGGATAGCTACGGCATTGCGAACAGTTTTGAAATCTACCAGGGAACGCATACCAGTGCAGTTGCCGACCGTTTCCAGAACCATGTGATGCCGTTCTTCAGCAAGAATCTCTGCTTCACAGCAGGCTGCAAGTAGACATAGGACCGGGTGCGAATACTATCGGGCCACAGATGCAATCGACACAGTTGTTCGTTTACCGGGGAAAGCGAGGCGAGGATGAGACCACCGAAATCGCGACGAGTGGCACAGATCATGGACTGGGCGGCGGCTGCCCGGCTTATTGCCCACTACGCGAGACAAACTGCTGTCGCATATGTGTTGCTTGCCGTAGGAGCCTGCTGGGCACAGCGCCCAGCCGACTGCAAACCATCTTCTCTGAATATTCCCGGTGCTCCGTATCCATGCGTGTTTCCAGATCATCGCGCCATGTTTCGGGTAGCTGCTCCCAATGCTCAGAAGGTGCGTGTTCGGGTGGGATCGGGAGTTGATCTGGCGAAGCAGGACGACGGGCTCTGGTACGGGACGACAGCTCCGCTGGCCGAGGGCTTTCATTACTACATGCTGTCGATCGATGGCGCGGACGCCTCCGATCCCACGACCGAAACATTCTTTGGCGGTGGCATGTGGAGTAGTGCGATTGAGGTTCCCGCGGCCGATGCGGATTTCTACAGCCGCAAGGACGTGCCGCATGGCGTCGTGCGTATCCAGCCGTACTTTTCCTCGGTCACGCAGCAATGGCGTCGCTGCCTGATCTATACGCCTCCTGGGTACGACACCAATCCCAATGTGCGTTACCCGGTTCTGTACCTCCTGCATGGATGGGGAGAGAACGAGTGGGGATGGACCCTGCAGGGCCATGTGGAATCGATCATGGACAATTTGCTGGCACAGGGAAAAGTGAAACCCATGCTGATTGTGATGGACAATCTGAATGCCGGAAAGCCTGGTGAAGACGTCACTCTCTATAACGCACGGGGAACGCTGACGCAGGAGATTCCGCAGACTAATCCGGGCCAGCCCGGAGCCCCCGGTGTTCCGGGAGCAGGACCGGGAACGAGACCGGCTGCGCCAGCCGCAGCCCCTCCACCCGCTCGCAGGCCAATGTTCCGGTTGAGTACGACCTTTGGCGAGATGATGTTCGGCGATCTGATTCCGATGGTGGAGAAGAACTATCGCGTCGCACCAGGACGCGAAAATCGCGCGATGGCGGGTCTGTCCATGGGCGGAATGCAGACGTTCACCACTGGGCTGCAAAATCTCGACAAGTTTGCTTACTTAGCCGGATTCAGCGGAAATTGCGGCTCCTTTGGCGGTACGTTCGATCCAGCGACGACGTGCGGCGGCGCCTTTGCGGATACATCGTCGTTCAATGCCAAGGTCAAGGTGCTGTTTTTGTCTACGGGTTCGGTTGAAGGGCCGCGCGTGAAAGAGTTCAGCGAGGCACTCACCAAGGCGGGCATCAAAAATGTCTATTTTGAATCCGCAGGCACAGCGCATGAATGGCTCAGTTGGCGGCGGGCCTTTGCCGACTTTGCACCCCGGTTGTTCCGCTAGGCAGAAGTCTTGCCGCGTCGTTCTGGTTCCCACTTCCACAGCAGAGTGACCCATCTCTGCTGTGGAGCTTTCCGGGGTCAGTTATTCCAATAGAAACAGTCTGGCATTCCATCGAACCATGACTTTGCCGCTGGATGGGGATGCTTCTTTTGGATGTACGTCCAGTTGAACCGCAAAAAAAGGCTAGCTAGATGAGCAGATTCCTCCAATCAATCTTGTGCCGAGAGAGCGCGTTTGCTCTGTTGCTCGCTGCCAATGTCGCACTAGCTCAAGAACTCCCACCGATGCCGCCGGCTGCAAACCAAGCTTCTGGAGCCAGTTCTTCCGCAGAAAGTCGCGCACCGCGCAGCCTCGCGCCGAACTTTATACCGGCCTCCTCTGCTCACAGGCCGCCGGATGCTTCGGGCTTTCTGCAGCGTTGGCTGCTGCTTGAACCTATAGTGAAGCCCAATCGCACCAATGCGGTCTTTACTGGCACCTATGTGCGCAATGTTTTCGGCGCAGAGTATTTCCCCGGACAGTTCACAACGGTTCCGCATGATGGCGACAAGGTCACAGTGAACAGCGAAGAGCTTGTATGGCATGCACTCGACACGCCCGACTTCAATGTGAAGCTCTTTCGTTTTGCCTACGGCCTCCATCGACCCCCTATGGGGTTATCTTCTGGGCCGTTGCTATCGTTGACAGTCCGCGGGATATCGAGAACATTCGCATGGCAGTCGGTTCCAACTCCGCCTCGATGTGGTGGCTCAATGGAAAGGAAGTTGTGCATCTGTTCGACGATCGGCGCATGGTGATGGACGATGAGCTATCGGCTCCACTCACGCTCAGGAAAGGGCGGAATATAATTCGTGGCGCAGTCATCAATGGACCAGGGCTCAGCGATTTCTGCCTTCGCTTTCTGGATGAAGACGGCAAGCCAGTGAAAGAGTTTTCTCTGGTCGTACGCTAGGCCGACCGTAAGGTCGATAGGGTTTCACTACCTTCGGAGTTGAAATGAAATTGCATTCTCTCGCGTCAGCGTTTCTGGCAGGGATCACCCTCTGTGCCTGCCGTATGGCATGTGCGCAACTAGCAGGTGAGCCTTATATTCACGATCCTTCAACCGTGATTGTCGAGAACGGAAAATACTATACCTTCGGAACCGGTGGCGGCGGGTTGATCTCTGAGGACGGCTATAGCTGGCATGCGGGAGCCGTGCGTCCTGGCGGCGGAGTGGCGCCAGATGTCATCAAGATCGCCGATCGCTATTACGTTGCCTATGCTGTCGGCGGTGGAGGCATGAGCGGCGGCCATGCCAGCAATGTCAAGGTGATGTGGACCAGGACGCTTGATCCCACGTCGCCGGAGTTTCATTTCATCGATGTGGGTGTGGTGGCTTCGAGTGACGGAGTCGAGGACTGCGATGCGATTGATCCTGCATTCCTTTATTCGCACGGGCATCTGCGGCTGAGTTACGGAACATATTTCGGCTATATCCGCATGGTGGAGCTCGATCCCAAAACCGGCCGGCGCATCAGCGGCAACAAACCTGTCAACGTCGCTATCGATATGGAAGCGACAGACCTGATGTATCGAGATGGATGGTACTATCTGCTGGGCACACATGGCACCTGCTGCGATGGCCCAAACTCGTCTTACAATATCCGCGTCGGCCGATCAAGGAGTCCGCGCGGTCCCTACGTCGATCAGATGGGAACGCCACTGCTGAAAGGTGGAGGCAAGCTGGTGGTTGCAGGCAGTGGACGGCAGTACGGTCCTGGCCACTTTGGCCTGCTTGATCTGGGCGATGGCGTTGAGAAGTTCTCCATGCACTACGAAGCCGATATGGATCGGGGTGCGAGAAGCGTGCTCGACATTCGCCCTCTCATATGGAAGGACGGATGGCCGCTTGCAGGCGATCACTTTGAAGCAGGAACCTACGAGATTCAAAGTGCGCGCAGCGGAGGTGCGCTTGAATTGACAACCGATTTTGTGCGCATCAATCTTCCGCGACGCGGCTTCGGTTTTGGTCCACCAACCGGCCCGGTTACTCCTGTTGCGAACCAGACGCTCGAACAGGACCAGGCTGTGTGGCCGCACGGCCCTATTGAAGTGGACATCAACGACTACATGGCCCGCCCGCATCAGGTATGGACGATCACCCCTGTGCCCGATGCAGGTGGATACCCCGGTTCGCCGTACTTCAAGATCACTATCGCAGGCACAGAACGCGTGCTGCAGGCAACCGCGAGCAGGGAAGTGGAGACGGTGTCCAACTTCACCGGGGCCCCAGCGCAGTTGTGGCGCATCGATCAGTTGACGGATGGAAGCTATCGCATCCTGCCGAAACTGGTTCCTGGAGCGAGCGAGCCCCTGGCGTTGACCGCAGTGGGAGCCAGTACGCCCGCGCTCGTTCGCTTCGATGCGACGAGTGACAGGTCGAAGTGGAACTTCAAGAAGCCATAAGGATCGAAGGCGTGTTCTATGCGCGCCGCAAACAAGCAAACAAATCCGCAGTCTGCATTGCAACCGCGGATGTATCTGTGAGGACAAAATGAAACATCGTCAAATCGCCTTGGTCATTCTCTCGCTCTTCATCGCGGGCAGTGTTTCGCTGCCAGCACAGAGCAAGGATGCGTATCTTGATCCTTCGCTTCCCCCGGAACAACGAGCCGCCGATCTGGTTCGCCGCTTGACGGTGGAGGAGAAAGCCAGCCAACTGGTGAATCATTCGCGCGCGATTCCGCGGTTGAAGATTCCAGCCTACGACTGGTGGAGCGAAGCTCTGCATGGAGTGGCGGTGAAGGGAGTCACAGCATTCCCCGAGCCCGTGGGCCTGGCCTCTACTTTTGATACGCCGTTAATTCACGACATGGGTGTGGTGATCGGCACCGAAGGCCGCATCATTCACAACCAGGCGGTGCGCGAGGGCAAAGGGGCCCTGTTCTTTCATGGACTTGATTTCTGGGCGCCGAATTTAAATATCTTCCGCGATCCACGCTGGGGACGCGGCCAGGAGACGTACGGCGAAGACCCATTTCTTACCGGCCGCATGGGTGTTGCCTTTGTGACTGGCATGCAGGGCGATGACCCGAATTATTACCGCGTGATTGCCACGCCCAAGCATTTTGCCGTGCACTCTGGCCCAGAGCCCACGCGCCACTTCGCGGATGTGGATGTGAGCCGGCATGATCAGGTCGATACTTATCTGCCTGCGTTTCGTGCTGCGGTGACGGAGGGGCACGCGGGCTCTGTCATGTGTGCCTATAACGCCGTTAACGGCCAACCGGCCTGTGCGAATGAGTTCACGCTGGTGGATCAACTCCGCACGAAGTGGGGATTTCAGGGCTACGTAGTTTCTGATTGCAGTGCCGTCGTGGATATTTTTACGGGCCATCACTATCGTCCAACACAGCCGCAATCGTCGGCCATCTCGCTGTTGCGTGGCATGGATAATGAGTGCATTACCAGCGGCGATGACGTGAAGGGGGATGGAGATTATCACGCGTACATCGATGCCATGCAGCAGGGATATCTTCCGGAACCGGCCGTCGATCAGGCCCTTGTCCGGCTCTTTACCGCGCGCATGAAGCTGGGTATGTTCGATCCGCCTGATGCGACTCCCTACGGGAAGATTGACGAGAAGCAACTGGCAAGTCCTGCGCACCGCGCGCTGGCGCGCAAGGTTGCTGAAGAGTCGATGGTGTTGCTCAAAAACGACGGCATTCTTCCTCTCAAGCCGGAGGTGACCAACATAGCTGTCGTGGGTCCCTTGGCAGACCAGACGCGCGTGCTGCTGGGCAACTATAACGGATATCCGGATCATACCGTCAGCTTCATGGAAGGCTTGAAAGCCGAGTTTCCGAACGCGAAGATTACGTATGTCGCCGGAACGCAGTTTCTGAATCAGCATGGCGATCCGGTTCCCGCGGCTCTGCTCTCGACTCCTGATGGCAAGCCGGGCCTCAAGGCAGAGTACGGGCAAGGCTTTCATCGTTCTGAGAAGCCGACGCCGCTCACAACGCGCGTTGAAGCCGCGGTGAATCTTTCTCCTGATAGCCTGCCCGCGGAAGCGAAGGAGAAACGCCCGCTTTCCGTGCAGTGGACAGGTTATCTTACGCCCGCCGAGAGCGGGGAATATCTGTTGGGCATCGAGTCGAATGGATTTGCCACGGTGACCGCAGACGATAAGCGTGTCGCGCAGCAGTTTGGTGAGGGCAGCCGTATGGCCCGGGTGCATCTGGAAAAGGGCCGCAAGCTCGATCTCAAGATCACCTATGGCGTAAGGGGTGAGAACGAGAAGCCACTGGCCAAATTGATTTGGGCCAAAGTGCAGACAGGCGCATCGCCTGAAGCCGTCGAAGCGGCGCGTGCGGCCGATGTGGTGATTGCGGTTGTAGGCATCACCAGTGAACTGGAAGGTGAAGAGATGCCGGTGAACGAGCCGGGATTTTCCGGTGGTGACCGCACCAGCATTGATTTGCCCGAACCGGAAGAGCAACTTCTGCAGGGCGTGGCCGCTGCGGGGAAGCCGGTCGTCGTGGTGCTCATGAATGGCAGCGCGCTCGCTGTGAACTGGGAGAAAGAGCACGCCAGCGCAATCCTTGAATCGTGGTACTCCGGTGAGGAGGGCGGCACTGCCATTGCCGAGACATTGAGCGGCAAGAATAATCCTGCTGGGCGCCTGCCGGTGACTTTCTATACGGGGATCGACCAGTTGCCCCACTTTGAAGATTACTCGATGGGCAATCGCACGTATCGCTACTTCCACGGCAAGCCGCTTTATCCATTTGGACATGGGCTTAGCTACACGACGTTCGCTTACAGTAATCTCTCGCTTCCGAAGAACGCTCTTGAAAATGGCCAGTCGCTGCAGGCAGAAGTAACAGTTGCCAATACGGGCAAAGTGGCAGGCGATGAGGTAGTTCAACTCTATCTCAGCTTTCCGTCAATGGCCGGCGCGCCGTTGCGGGCCCTGCGCGGATTCAAGCGCATCCACCTTAATGCGGGACAGGAAGAGCGGGTGAGCTTTGATCTGAGTCCGCGCGATCTGGGTATGGTGTCGGAAGCGGGAGAACCGATGATTGCGGAAGGTAAGTATACGGTGTCAATCGGTGGCGGACAGCCGGATACAGGAGCACCTGCGATTGCCGGCTCGTTCGAAGTGAAGACTCGTGTTGCCTTGCCGGAATAACGGATGAGGCGGTGACGCGGAGTGGTGTGCTCGAATGTGTCGCCACTCCCTTCGCTTTCGAAGAAATGGTACTCATGAGTCTCGATCTTGCTTGCCGGTTGCAGTGGGATTCCGCATTGAGGAGACGATGAAAATCTTGCATTCAACGACTATTCTGCGCAGGGCTGCATGCGTTGCCTTGCTGGCTTTGCCGCTGTATGCTCTGGGGCAAGGTGCGAATGCACCAGTAGACGGTTCCGGAGCCTACAAGACCGGTGTGTACCGCAATCTTTTCGCAGAGGCTAGCCATAGCGAAGCGGAGATCGATGCGCGCATACAGACGGCGTTTCAGCAGTTGTTTCATGGTGACCCGCATACACAAGCGATATATTACGAAGCGGGGCGGAATGCACAGGGGCTTCTGGCCTATGTGACCGACATCGCAAACCGCGACGTCCGCACCGAAGGCATGAGCTACGGCATGATGATTGCCGTACAGACCAATCACAAGGCTGAATTTGATGCGCTGTGGAATTGGGCGAATACCTACATGCTGATCACGGACGAGAACAATCCCTCCGTAGGCTATTTCGCGTGGTCGATGCACACAGATGGGACGCCGAATTCAGACTCGCCGGCACCGGACGGCGAAGAGTATTTCGTGATGAGCCTGTACTTCGCAGCACATCGCTGGGGAAACGGGCATGGCATCTACGATTATCAGGCGCAGGCCGACCGCTTGTTGTCCACCATGAGACATCACGAACAACGTACCGGAACGATGCCGTTCCGCTTGCATCCGCAAGATCCGCCGTTTGCGCCCTGGGCACGAGCGGCAGGTAATGCTGCTCCGAAGATGCCGCGCACTTCAACCGTTGGTCCCATGATAAGCGAAGAGCATCGGATGATTCTGTTTGTGCCAGGAGCAGGCGGCAATGAATTTACCGATCCGAGCTATCATCTGCCAGCGTTCTATGAGCTCTGGGCGCGATGGGGCCCCAGCGAGGATCGAGCATTCTGGTCTGCTGCTGCGGAGAAAAGCCGAGCATTCTTCTCTCTCGCGACAAATCCGAAAACCGGCCTTGTGTCCGATTACGCGAACTTTGACGGCTCGCCTAGAAAGTCATTCAACCCAATGTCAGCCAACTTCGCAGAGGATTCATGGCGAACAGTGAGTAATTGGTCTGTCGATCAATCTTGGTGGGGCAAGAATCCGCAGGCCCGCGTGCTGAGTGATCGCATACAGTCTTTCCTTGTGGCGGAAGGAATTCACAGCTTCGCTAATCGATATATGCTCGAAGGCAAGCCACTCACAGAGCGTCACTCGGCAGGAATGGTGTCAACAACAGCGGTTGGTAGTCTTGCTACGGGAAAGACCCCGCAGGCGCGTGCCTTTGTCGATGAGTTGTGGGCAACGGCTTGCCCAAGTGGTGAGCAGCGTTACTATGATGGGTTGCTCTACACAATGAGCCTGCTCCATGCCAGTGGTCGTTTCCGTATCTGGATGCCGCCAGCGGCTCAACTCAACAAACGCAATCGTTCGCGATGAGCAGCGTGACAATTTACGCGTTGAGCCGAACCCAAAGGTTACTCAACGGACTTTCGCAAGCACGATCATTAGACCTACCTTCGACAAATACAGGAAGTGAATTATTCTGGAGGCTTCATGATGCAGAGAATAGTGGTGTGTATCCTGTCTGGAATTCTATCGTCAGCGTGCTGCGGGTATGGACAGGATGCGGACTCCTGCACGGCTCTGAGAGCTATCAATCTAGAAGGTGTCGAGATCACTCAGAGCCAGTCGTTCGCGGCAGGTACATCTCTTCCGGCCGCATTTCCCGGCGCTGCGGGGATAGGACCTCTGCCTGCGTATTGTCGCATTGATGGTGTGTTGAATCGCCGCAAAGGCGTTGGCGGTGAGCAATTCGGCATTCGCTTTGCAATCGCACTTCCTGACAAGGCTTCATGGAACGGCGACTTCATGATGCAGGGTGGTGGTGGAGGTAACGGGTTTGTCGCTGATCCGATTGGCGCAGGTTATGCTGGCAACAAACCAGGACTTGTTCGCGGGTTCGTTGTTGCCAGCACAGACACAGGACACAAAGCCAAAGCGGGTGCCTTCGATTTCTCTTTCATGCAGGACCAGCAAGCCTATCTCGACTTCGCCTACCTTGCCAATGCAGCGATTGCACAAATCGCGCGCAGGGTGATCGACAGGTATTATCAAAAGCCAGCGGCTCACTCGTACTTCATTGGCTGCTCGACTGGTGGTCGTGAAGGCATGATCCTTTCGCAGCGCTATCCGGACGCTTTTGATGGCATCGTCTCGGGCGATCCGGCCATGCGTACGGGATTATCGAATCTGGCCATTGCACAGTGGATTCCGGTTGCTTACAACCAAGCCGCTCCGAAAGACAACGCGGGCACGCCACAGATCGATAAATTTTTGACAGATCGTGAACGCACGCTGTTCATGGATGCTCTGATGAAACGGTGCGATGCAAAAGATGGCATAGCAGACGGCATGATTTCAGATGCGATGGGATGCGATTTCGATCCTGCCGTGCTTGCGTGTCAGGCAGGTCAGACCGAATGCATTGCGCCGGAAAAAATTGCAGCCATCAAAAAGGCCTTTTCCGGCCCTGTGAATGCTCATGGTACGCAGGTTTATCCCGGATTTCTCTACGATGCCGGTATTGCGTCGAAGTTCGGAGCGCCCGGGTTGCTTGCGCTCGGCTCTCGCGGTGTCTTCGGGCCGTATACGACGGCTACCGAACTGGACGTCGACGAGGTAGCTCTTCAAGCATCCGATCCGCTGGTTGAGCCCGCATCCACCAACCTCACAACCTTCTCGCAACGTGGAGGCAAGCTGATCTTCTTCCATGGCAACAGCGATCCCTGGTTTTCATCGCTCGATACTCTGCGCTATTACAAATCGCTGGCTGCGAGCAAGGACGGCGCTGAGAAGGTTGCTGCGTGGAGTCGATTGTTTCTTGTTCCCGGCATGGGGCACTGCGGAGGCGGCCCCGCGCTCGATCAGTTTGACATGCTCTCAGCGATTGTTGATTGGGCAGAAAAGGGCTCCGCGCCAGACTCTGTGACTGCCACTGGCCGCGCGTTCCCTGGCCGTAGCCGCCCCTTGTGCGCTTATCCAAAACACGCTCAGTATGGTGGAGCTGGCGATAGCCAGGATGCGCGCAACTTCCAATGCCAGTAGTTGCTCAACGAGGAAAGGCAGGATGCCGGGAATGATGGTTCGAATTCTTCGCGTTGTATCAGTTCTTGGCCTGCTGTTGATGGCCACAGCTACAGGGCTGATCGCACAGCCTACGCCTGGCCAGTCGATCTCGGCTCATGATGCAAAGCCTCTGCCTTTCCTCAGTCCGATCTTTGCTGACAACATGGTGTTGCAGCGCGGGAAGCTCGATGCCATCTGGGGCTGGACTGATCCGGGTGATACGGTGCGTGTACAGTTTGGTGAACAAACCGTCAGCGCAACTGCGGGCGCCGATCATTTCTGGATGGTCAGGATTCAGCCGCCGACACCGGGCGGGCCCTACACTCTCACAGTTACGGGGCGCCAGAGGGTGGAGTTGCATAACATTCTCGTTGGCGATGTGTGGTTATGCAGCGGGCAGTCGAACATGGGCTTGCCGCTACGCTTTACCAACCACGCTGATGAAGTGATCAGAACGGCGAATGATCCTGACATACGATTCTTTACCGTGCAGGGCGGACCGGCTTACCATCGTGCACGTGTGGTGGAAGGAAAGTGGCTGGCCATTTCACCTGAATCGGCAGCATCGGTGTCGGCAGTCAGCTACTATTTTGCGCGCGCTGTTCAGCAGCAGATTCATGTTCCGATCGGCCTGGTGATAGATTCGGTTGGTGGCAGCCCTGCAGAGGCTTGGACCAGTGAGGCCGCACTGCGCCCGCTTCACGACTTCGATGCGCCTCTTGAGGAACTGAATCGTCTTCGGGACGAGAATGCGAAGGAGTACGGAAACTTCATCTCGCATTGGTATGACCGATATGACAAAGGTTTGCACGAGGATTGGGCGGCGCCAGCACTCGATGACTCAGCGTGGAAGCAGGTGCAGATTCCTGGAGGATTTGCAGAACTCGATGTGCCTTCCACTCCCGCCGTCGTGTGGTTTCGTAAAGAGATCGTGTTGCCCGATCCACTTCCGCCAGGGCTGGCTATGCTCTATCTGGGCCAGATCGAACGAATGGATACGGTCTATGTCAATGGCCGACAGATCGGAGGAAGTTCTTGGGTCGAAAATCCACGTGTGTATCCGGTAGGCGCGGCGCTTCACCCCGGGCGCAATCTGATTGCACTTCGCATTCTCAAGACAAAACCGGAGGGGGGATTTCTTTCTACCGCCGCGGACCTTCGTTTGGTTCTCGGTGATCAGCGCACGATTCCTTTCGCGGGCTTGTGCAAAGCAAAGCTCAGTGTCGATGCCCGGCCCCCTCAACCGCTACCGCTCGCCTATGAGAACTGGCCGGTCATGCCAACGGTGCTGTTTGAAGGCATGCTGGCACCGCTTGCTCCTCTTTCCATCTCTGGCGCTCTCTGGTATCAGGGCGAGCAGAATACATCGCGCGGGTTCCAGTACCGCAAGATTCTTCCGCGCATGCTCGCAGACTGGCGCGCACTGTTTGCTCAAGGTGACTTTCCGTTCTATATCGTCAGTCTGCCGGCGTTCACTCCGCGCAGTTCTGTGCCGGTGGATGGAGATGACTGGGCAGAGACCCGTGAGTCACAGGCCGTTGCTGCTGCCAGCGTTCCAAACTCCTGCCTTGCCGTCACCATTGATACGGGCGATGCTGATAATATTCATCCGAAAGACAAGCAGCCAGTCGGCGATCGACTGGCGCGCTGTGCCCTTGCGAACTACTATCGCAGGGATGTGGTCGATTCCGGTCCAGTTCTTGCTTCTGTGGATCGCTTGCGCGGCGCCCTGCGTCTGCACTTTACTCATACAGATGGCGGCTTGGTGGTCAAAGGCGACAAGCTTGAAGAGTTTGCGATCGCAGGCGAAGAGAGAAAATGGGTGTGGGCAGAGGCGCGGGTTGAAGGTGACATCATCGTTGTTTCCTCACCGCGGGTGCCGAACCCGGTCGAGGTTCGCTATGCATGGCAGGCGAATCCGGCAGCGACTCTCTTCAACGGTGCAGGACTTCCAGCTGCGCCCTTTCGAACTGATCGCTGGCCGGGAAAAACCGAGGAGCATCGTCCCTGATTTTCCCTGTGCCGGTTTGGCAGCAGGATAAGGTTTGTTGGCGAGCTCAGAATGGGACGTGCGAGTTGGCGCGTAGATTCGCCCTTCCAGCCATCCTTCAGCTTATTTCGCAGACTCATCCAGGACTTCGATTGCTGAAACCGTGGCGTAGTTCTTGATCGGTTCAAAACTCAGGTTGAGTTTTCCCTGAGCAGTGGGTCTCAGATGCGAAAAGGTTTTGATGATCGACTTGCCGGGACCGTTTTCGCGCGCAATGTCAAAATTATCGAGCAGCGTAGAGCCATTGCAGGTGACCCTGAAGATCCGCTTTCCGGCTGCCTCCTTCTCCGAATCTTCATTGCCGAAGTACAGTTCGGCGAAGTGCAGCTTCACGGTGTAGCGGCCGCGAGAATCAACCGGGATGAGGTAAGAGAAGCTGCCATAGCGTTCGGCGCTATACAAATCCGCGTCGGCACCCAGAGTGCCGGGCATGCTGTGCACCAGCTTGCGTCCTCCTCTGAAGTAGGCATCCGAATGCCACACCGCGCCATCGCGATCTGTCCACGCGCTGGTGTGCGCAGTGATGCGAATGTCCTGCTGCGAGCCGGGTTTGCCTGGAAGAATCTCCAGCGCACTCAAGTGAGGAATGCCCATCACGATTCCAAGATGTAGATGCAGCAGTCCGTCTGGCGCAGGCGATACATCCCGCACAATTCGTTCGTCGGCAATGTTGAGGCCGCCTCCATCCGAAATGGGATCGATGTCCTCAATCTCTACCTTGCCATTGATCTGCACATTGAACATGCATTTGCTCACCGTATCCTGCGATTGCAGTACAGGTGTGATTTCGGCGAAGTGCAGGTGAAGCTCATATGTGCCCGGCGTCAGCGGGATATCGTAATTCACCGCTCCCGTGCGCCCGAAACGATAGATGACTGGATCGAGCGTTCCATCAATATATGTATTGTGGCGCTGAAGCGGGGATCCATTGCGAAAGAACTCATCGGCCTGCCATAGATCGCCGGAACTGTCCCGTTGCGGAGGACCGGAGTAGCCTGCGATGATCCGCAGCGGCACCGAAGCCGACACGGCACCCATGGCGGCCCCCTGCTGCGGAACTGGTTGTGGAGTGCTGGCGTGATCGGAACTGTTGCGCGTTTTTGTCCTAGAGATTGCCAGAGAGATCGCCAGCGCAAGAAGTATGGTCACTCCACCCGCTGCCAGAGCTACCATCCGCATGCGCGAACGGAGAACACGAGGCTTTTTGTGGATGGTCGCACTGGTTTCGATGCCGGTTCCTGTGTGCTGGGGTGACGCAGGAACCTCTGCGGATGTAGCTTCATCGAGTATCGAAGCTGCATCCGCAGGTTTCTGAGCCGCTGCCTCATCTGCGGGATGATCCGCCGGCGTATTACCGCCCTTTGATTCCGCGAGGACAGAATCTATTGAGACGGTCTCGTGCGTGGATGGTTCCGGTTCTGGAGCAGTATGGACGCGAAGGAATACAGGGCTATATGTGCCGAGCGGAATCGAGATCTGAAGTGGATGGTGCTTTCCTTCCTCTCGATAATAGGCGTTCAACTTCTTGCGCAAGCGGTGCGTTTCGACGCGAGCCAGAGCATCATCGCTGGCAATGAACGATGTTTCCTTCCGGTCGAAGACGTTGATGGCGATGTTGTGTTCCGTGAGCTCATCCGACTGTCCGGCGACAGAGGTCTCCACTAGGTAGCGCAGAAGTTTTGCCAGTTTGGGCGAACGCTGGAAGTCTGCCAGCACTGTCTTGAGCTCGGAAAGTTCTGCATCCATCTTCTTTGTCCGCTGCTCCTTGCATTTCGGGTATCCGTTAGCTGAAACGGAAGAGCACCTCCGTTCCGCACATCAGTGTAACAGGAGAATGTTCACTCGGGCTTGCGGTGAAAGCTTTTCCTAATCAGTGTCTTGCAGGTGTTACATGGGAAGATTTGAGAATTGGAATGTCCTGAAACAGATTTAACATGATTTCTAAATGCCGGTTGACGTTTCCATATCCGCCTGGAGCAATTGTCCTGGGTTCGGGTGTTTGAAAGATCCTTTGCAGGCACGCTAGACGCCCGCGCTAGCCAAACCGCCGCATAGACTCACCAAAGAAAGATCTGAAGGAGGCCAATCTGAGGCCGTTTTCAGGTTTTGACGGTGCCGGGTGAATGGTTATTTCTCGTGCTCCCATCATGCCACAATCGCGCACTTCCTTGAGAGGTGCGCGATTGCACGTGTGAAGATTCTTGAGCGCGGAAAAGGAGTTGCGATAGGTAGCCACCGTGGCCCTGCAATTGTGCGTCATGGAGAGAAAGGGTGGGAAAATGTTTCCCCAAACAGAATCGACAATTGCGGGGGAATAGTTTCAGCCGCGAAAGCCTGTCTGGAAGGTTCGTCTGATTGCTGTCGATGCGTGATCCCGACTGGGCCGCTCCGGTGTCCCGTTGCGGAGGCGGGGAAGGAATCTCAAGCAGCGTGACAGGGGCTTCATCTAGATAAAGCGAATTAGTTGGAGAATTTACCTGGTTTCCATAAACATCTTTCACATATTTAACGTTCACAATCTCCGATGGGCCGCCTTAGGATTCACTCGCTTCCGTAAAGAGGCATGGCAGCACACCGGATTGCGAGCGGCTTCGAGCGGGGCAGTTTGTTTCGCAAGGCAAGCGCTGGCAATCTTCAGTAGGCGGCGATGATCCACAGTAATTCATCCCGTTGGGAAGACGTTTACTGGGCAAAGCCCAACTGCGGAATGGGCAAGATTGCGGTGTCACAGGTGGCTGCCAGTTTTTTGTTGATTGGGAGGTATACAGTGCAAAGGAGCAATATGCCAAGACAAATGCTTTCAGGGTTCTTCCCGAGTCCGTCGTTACAGAGTGTGCGGCGGGCAATCTGGATCCCAGTGCTGCTGTTGTTGTGTTCCGTGTGGGGATTTTCCCAGGCCACAACGTCAGTCCTGAGCGGAATTGTTTTCGATCCTCAGGGCAGGGTGGTCCAGGATGCAACTGTTGTCCTTGTTTCCGTCGACAAGGGGGTTCAGTGGACAGCAAAGACCAATCAGACCGGCACCTGGCGCGTGGACGCGCTGGTGGCGGGAACCTACCGTTTTACTGTCACTGCGCCAGGATTTATGACGGTGGTCCATCCAGCCTTCAGCCTGGAGATGGGAACGCAGAAGAATCTCGATACCAACCTCCAACTCGGGTCGAGCACGGAGAAGATCACCGTGACCTCCGAGGAGCCGCTGATCGATACCTCAGCAGCCGTCTCCGGTATGGTCGTTGAGGCCGCGCATCTGGATGAACTTCCGACCCACACCAACTCGCCGATCGAATTTCTGAATACGACTCCTGGCTTCACATTCGGAGCATATTATCAGGCAACTTCTGATCTGAGTACAATGCTCTGGTCCAATCTGTCGTTTTCCGGTGGTTCCATGAATGGAGCCGGAAATGGCAGTTTTGCTATCAACTACACAATTGACGGCGCAACAGACACCAATGCCAGCGGCCAGGTAGCATGGGTGCCTCCGATGGACTCCATTCAGGAAGTGCGCGTTACCGCAAACGCCTACGACGCGTCTATTTCCCGCTCTGCCTCTGCCACCGTCAATCTGATGATGAAGTCGGGCGGTAACAGCTTCCACGGAAACGTCTACGAATTCAACAAAAACAACTTCTGGAATGCCAACACAGTCTCCAACGATGCCTACTTGTCCAAAGGCTATTCGTGGAAGAGCTATCACGTACCGGTCGTGCGCCACAATGAATTTGGCGGTATGGTCGGCGGTCCGGTATGGATTCCAAAAGTTTGGGATGGAAAGAAGAAGGGAACGTTCTTCTTCTTCGCGTTCGAATTGCTGAGGAACAACTCCCCCTATCAGGCAGGAAATACAGTCAGCTTGCCGACGGCCGCCGAGCGCTCCGGTGACTTCAGTTCTTCGTATGTGACAAAGACCGTCAGCGGTATCAAGACGACGTACATGAACAAAATCTACGACCCGGCGAACTACGCGCTCTCTGGATCAACGGCCACACGCGCCCAGTTCTCCAACAACCAGATTCCCAGCGCCCGCATCTCGTCCCTGGCAAAGACAATACTGAACCTGCTGCCGACGAACTACGATACGACCTGTACAACCGTTGGCGCCTGTACGAGCAACACTGTAGCCAACTATGCAAACATCAACGATATTCAGCAGAATAAATTCCACTCCACTTCAATCCGCATCGATCAGGCATGGAATAACGACCATCACTCCTATTTCGAATATCGAAACAACAACATTAACCAGCTTGCGGCGACGCTCTTCGGAGTCAACAATCCGCTGGTGGGCAACTATCTCATCAGGACCAATTATGGGCTGACGGCCAACCATGCATGGGTGCTCTCGCCGAATTTGTTTGTGAATGTCACCGCGAATGCGACGATTTATAAGAGCACGAGTACAAGCGTTCCCGCCGGACTGGACGCGACCAAGTACGGCTTCTCTTCAAAGCTCGTAGCGGAGGCGGTTGCAAAGGGCCTTCCTACGCTCCAGTCTTATCTGAACAACTCAGACAATATGGGAATGGTGGCGTGGACCCTGGGCGGTTCTCATGGACAGGGCCTGGGCGGTAACGGCGCCAGCTATAGCTACTCGTATGTGTACGAAGGAAAAGGGTATTTGCAGCAGATCTGGAAGAATCACGTGGTGCACTATGGTGCAGAATGGTTCCTGCAGCAGTTGGCTTCCGGTGACAACTACAATGGTGCAGGCTTCTACTACTTTGGCGGTTCCAACGGTGCATTGTGGACAAACCAGAGCAACACGGTGACTCCGGGGACTGCAGAAGGCAATGTGCTGGCTGACTTCCTGCTGGGTCTTCCTGGATCGGGCTATCTCAATAACGACGCGAAGACCTACTTTACGCAGCCCTACTTCGGTGTATATGCGCAGGATGATTGGAGAGTCACGCCCAAGCTAACATTGAACTTTGGTTTGCGCTACGACTACCAGCTCTCGCTCAAGGAACGGCACAATCAGTACTGGAGCCGTTTTGATCCGAACTATAATCTCGCGAATATCACCAGTACCGTGCAGTCAAATTACGCAACTAATATCAGTGGTGGCAGCGCTTCAGGCAATACTGGTATCGCGCTGTTGCAGAAGTGGCAGCCGGCAGGCAACGTCTATGCCAAGGGCGCCATTCTGTATGCCGGTCTGAATGGAACACCGGATCAGGCATTCGATACACAGCCCAGCTACATTCAGCCTCGTGTTGGATTTGCTTATCAGATTCGTTCCAATACCGTGGTGCGCGGCGGTTTTGGACGTTTCGTGCAAGCATCGTTCAATACAGGGAATACGAGTACCACGGGATTTTCGTCCACGACGAACTTCACAGCGAGCACGGATAACTACATCACCGCGGCATCTACGCTTGATAACCCGTATCCGAACGGTCTTCAGGCCAAGACCGGCAATTCGAACGGAACGTACACCAATCCCGGATCGGTCAGCTCGTTCTACGATCCGAACTACAAGCGTGTTTACACGGATGACGCCAGCCTGCGCGTTGAACATTCCTACAAGGACTACCTGATCGAAGTGGGCACACTCCTCAATCACACGGTCGGTATCCCGGTGGGCATCAACGTCAACATACCAAGCACTGCCATATGGCATGCTGCCTTTGATCCCACCTTCGACTCCAGTACAGGGCGCCCAGCCTACACACTGTCTGGCAACACGGCAGTATCCAACCCGTTCAAGGGGAACAGCTACCTGCAGACCAGCAGCAGCTTGTACACGAACAGCACGGTCAGCGCCTACAGCCTGCTGCGTCCAAGCGCTTTGACCAACAATGGCGGCAGTCTGACCGACTATCAATACATCGGCAAATCTACGCACTATGCTCTTCAGGCGAAGGTTGTGAGACGTTACAAGAACGGTCTGGGTATCACCTATGCCTTCAATTGGAGCAAGCAGTTTGATCAGACTGGCTACAATACAACCGCGGAATATTCGCAAAAACTGATTCGTCAGCTAAGTGCTAACGATATGCGATTTACCCATGTTCTGACTACAACCTACGATCTGCCGTTCGGAAAAGGAAAGTTGCTTCTTCCAAAAAGCAACCGTGCCGTGGATACCATCATCGGAGGGTGGTCGATTTCTCCGGTTCTGAATCTCTATTCCGGTACGCCCCTTTTTCTGCCGAAAAACAGTAATTTCTTCAAGGGCGGCAGCGTGAGCCTGGGAAGTGATAAGACCAACACCAAGTGGTTCGATACGTCGAAATTCGTTCCGTACCCCAGTAGCAAAAGTGTCACGACCTCTCAGCTCTGGAATACGGCCTATTACCCAACCTGGACTGGCGTATCCTCATTGCCGGGATACGGCTACGTCCCGGATTCCACAGATACTGCGAACGGTGTCTATAACGGTGTCTTCAATGACTTCACAACGCGGGTGAGCAATCTTCCGGCGTATGACAATAACGTACGCGGTCCACTGCTGAATATGTGGGATGTGTCGATTCACAAGACGCTACCTATCAGAGACCAGATGCGTGTTGAACTCAGCTTGATTGCGATTAACGCGCTCAACCACCCGATGTACGGAATCATTTCGACAACAGCGAGCAGCTCGTGCTTTGGCCAACGTTCTAACTGGCAGAACACCTGTAGCTCTATGCCGTCGGCCTCGAATAACCCAAGGCAGATCGAAATGTCTGGAAAGTTCTATTTCTAACTCCTGACATGTCTGATCTGCAGTTTGCCAAGGCCACCCTCTCGCAAGAGCGGGTGGCCCTCTGGCCGGGAGCTCGTCTGGGATTGACACCAAATCCGCAGCCTCGATGATGAAGGACAAAGACAGATCTCATCTACCGGGCGCCGGTGCAACGAACAGCATCTGCATCGCATCCGCATTCTCCGGCAAGTCACATCGTTTGCGTTGACCAACATCTGTCAATGATTCGTATGGAATGAAAAATGTTCAATTGCTTTACCTCCAAGTGGTTTCTTGTTGCCGGTTTCTTCGCGTGCGTCATGGGAACTTTCCATGCCCAGGCTTTATCTCCGAGGGAACGCCAACTGATCGACAGGGACTGGAACTTCTCCGCTGGCGATTACGCAGGCGCTGAAGTGCCTGGATATGATGACACGAACTGGCAGCGCATTGGGCTACCACATTCCTTCGGCCTACCATATTTCGGCGCTACTAGGTTCTATGTTGGCTATGGCTGGTACAGAAAACACCTTGCGATCAAGACCATTCGCGAACACAATCGATATTGCCTTGAATTTGAGGGCGTCTTCCAGGATGCGGACGTCTTTGTGAATGGTCAGCGGATCGGCGACCATCAGGGAGGCTACACCGGTTTTTCGATGGATATCACGCACGCTATTCATGCTGGAGACAATATTGTTGCCGTGCGTGTGAACAACCTCTGGAATGCACTGCTCAATCCACGCGCCGGAGAGCACAATTTCAATGGCGGCATCTATCGCAACGTGTATCTGGTCACGACAAGCGATCTTCATGTCGACTGGTACGGAACTTTTGTGACCACACCGGGTCTGAGCAAGTCTGGTGGGCCAGTGTATGTGGCGACGGAACTGCGGAATGAGAGCGCCAGGCCTCGGCATTTTCTGCTCGAAACTGACATCGTCGATCATGCGGGAAAAGTCATTGCTACAGCGACATCTGAGCGGGAGATCGCTGCAAACAGCATGCTGACGATTCAGCAGAAGACTGCTTCGGTTGCGTCTCCGGAGTTGTGGAGCCCTGCGCGGCCCTATCTCTACGAGGCCAGGGCGCGGGTGTGGGAGGGGAAGAAGCTAACGGATAGTTATGTGACTTCCTTTGGCTTTAGATGGATCGAGTGGACCGCCGATCGCGGATTCTTTCTCAATGGCGAGCACTATTATTTCCATGGCGCGGATGTGCATCAGGATCACGCCGGATGGGGTGACGCGGTGACCAACGATGGTATCGCCCGCGATGTGAGGCTGGTGAAGGCGGCAGGAATGGACTTCATCCGTGGCTCGCATTATCCTCATTCTCCGGTCTTCTCTGACGAGTGCGACAAGCAAGGTGTTCTGCTGTGGTCGGAGAATTCCTTCTGGGGAACCGGGGGAGAGAAGAAGGAAGGCTTCTGGACCGCAAGCGCGTATCCGCCCAATGAAATCGACCAGAAGCCGTTTGAAGAGAATGTGAAACGTTCGTTGCTCGAGATGATCCGCATGCATCGCAATCATCCATCCATCATCGCCTGGAGTCTGACGAACGAGGTCTTCTTCTCCGATGCCGCGCTGCTTCCGAAGGTCAGACATCTACTCGGCGAACTGGTGGAGCAGACGCATCGGTTCGATCCGACTCGTCCGGCTGCCGCCGGTGGTGTGCAGCGGGGAGACCTCGACAAGATAGCGGATGTGGCAGGATACAACGGCGATGGCGCCAAGTTGTTTCCTGATCCAGGCGTGCCGAATGTGGTTACAGAATATGGATCGACAGAAGCGGTGCGGCCTGGCGCCTACGATCCTGGCTGGGGCGACATCAAGGGACAACCTGAATATGCATGGCGAAGTGGCCAGGCCTTGTGGTCGGCGTTCGACCATGGAAGCATCTTTCGTTCGATGGGAACTTCAGGAATGGTCGACTACTTTCGTCTGCCCAAGCGGCAGTGGTATTGGTATCGCCATGAATATCTCGGCATCCCGGAACCCGCGCCGGCAAGAGAAGGAATACCTGCAAAGCTGGCTCTGACGAGTGACAAAGCTGAGCCGCTGCGAGCAGATGGTACTGGCGACGTGCAGTTGATTGTTGCCGTCAAGGATGCAGTTGGCAATAGGCTCTCAAATTCTCCTCCAGTCGATCTTGAGGTCCTGTCAGGACCGGGAGAATTTCCAACCGGGCGTTCGATTCGCTTTCTGCAGAATTCCGAGATTCCGATTCGTGATGGGGAGGCAGCGATCGAGATGCGCTCTTATCAGGGGGGCGTGATTCACCTGCGTGCTTCGTCTCCTGGGCTGCAGCCGGCGGAACTTGAAATTGTGGCAACGGGAGGGCCGAAGTTTCTACAAGGAGTCACGCCTGTCGCCCCATCGCGAAAGCAGGTCTCCTACGGCGGGGAGCGCTTGCAAAGTGTCACTCGCCCATACGATATTTCACTGAATCGACCCACACTCTCAAGTTCTGATGAAGAGGGGCACAAAAGTGGAATGGCCAACGACGGCAACCGCGCGACCTATTGGCGTCCCATTCGCAACGCCGACGAAAGTTCATGGTGGGCAGTCAATTTCGAGAGTACCTGTACGGTTGCTGCCGTCCATGCGGACGTACACGGTGTGGAGAGATATGGGTACAGGATCGAGATCAGCGATCACAACGGCGACTGGAAGACAGTATTGGCGCACAACCAGATAGAGCCGTCCAGTAAGGAAATCTATGAGCGCCTTCCCGCTGGCACCACGGCCAAGTATCTGCGGATTGTATTTTTGACAGGCGCTGGAGATGCACCAACGGTCGATGAGGTGACCGTTATCGGAGTACCACTGCAATGAGGGTAGATTTGCACTGCATGGCGAAGTCAGCGTGGCGGCAGAGGATGCCGTATCCGCTGCGGCAATTCTTGCAGGTTGGTAGGGAGAGCGAGTGATGGTGAGAATGCAGCATTGCAAACGGCTTCTGTGGGCGATGGTATACGTCGGGGCATGTGCGTTGACTGCACAGGGCGCAGAGCCCTCCAAAGCTCCCCTACGTCATTCGCGAGTCATGTGGTACAAGACTCCCGCGGCAATCTGGGACCAGGCGCTTCCCATAGGGAATGGGAGGCTGGGCGCGATGGTCTTTGGCGGTGCGAACGCCGGTGCAAACAATGGCGACCTGCAAGACATCCGTGCTAACGCGGCCCTGATGGATGGAAGCCAGACGTACGGCGGGGATGAGCATGTGCAACTCAATGAGTCTTCGCTCTGGCACGGAGCACGCGTGAACCGTCTGAATCCATGCGCACATGAGGCATTTCCGAAGGTCCGGAGTCTTTTACTCGCCGCGCATGGAATGGATGGAAAGATGATTTCCGAGGCGGAGAAACTGGCCCAGCAGTGCATGATTGCAGTTCCCGCGGCTATGCCCGGTTATAGCACGCTTGGCGATCTGTATCTGCGCGCCAGAGTCCGTACCGCAGTTTCTGACTATCGGCGGCAACTGGATCTGCGTACCGGAATCGAACGTGTCACTTACTCCATTGCGGGTGTTCATTATGAGCGCGAAGTCTTTGCTTCGTTGCCAGAGGACGTCATCGTCCTGCGCCTACATGCTGATCGCAAGGGAGCGCTGAGCTTTGATGCCACCATGGATCGTCCTGCGGACTTTATAACCAGAGTCCGTGGCCGAAACACGATCGTGACGCGCGAGGGAAGCAACCACGAGGATCAGATCCGATTCGCTGGTGAGGCAACGTTCGTTGCCGACGGAGGAACTATCACACCGCACGGAAATACGATTTCGGTTGAAAGAGCAAACAGCGTGACAATCTTGATCGCCGCCGCAACTGATTTCAAAGGTGGTTCGTTCATCGGGGCAGATCCAGAAATGCAATGCGAGCGAGTGCTGCACCATGCGCAGACGCAAGGGGTGGATCGGCTTCGCGCACAAGAGCTTGCTTACTATCGTCCTCTGTTTGATCGTATGGATCTTCAACTGGATGCTGCAACCGAGGACCTTGCTTCATTGCCGACGGATGAGCGTCTCAAACGCGTCGAGGCCGGAGAAGATGATCCAGGTTTGCAGGAGTTGTACTTTCAATTTGCGCGCTATCTTCTGCTGAGCTCGTCGCGACGCGACGGGCTTCCAGCGAACCTGCAAGGGCTTTGGGCTGGAGGGATCGAGAATTCATGGGGCTCCAAATGGACGATCAATATCAATACTGAAATGAATTATTGGCCGGCTGAAGCCGCAGGTCTGCAGGAGACGGTTGAGCCTCTCATTAACCTGGTAGACATGCTGCGGGATCCGGCAAGTGGAACAGGTGCACGTGTAGCACGCGAGTACTACGGAGCACGCGGTTTCGTAGCGCACCACAATACCGATATCTGGGGCGATGCAGAGGCAATCGATGGCTATCAGTGGGGCTTGTGGCCGATGGGCGGAGCATGGCTTTCCCTGGCGGCCTGGGATCATTATGTGTACTCGATGGACCAGCAGTTTCTCCGTACGCGCGCTTGGCCGATTCTTCAGGATGCTTCGCAGTTCTTTCTCGACTATCTTGTGGACGATGGAACCGGCCATCTGGTGACGGGACCGTCGATCTCACCGGAAAATCAATACAGAATTCAGGATGGCTCGCGGCACTCTCTCGCCATGGGCCCAACGATGGACATCGAAATCGTACGCGAACTCCTGACGCGCACAGCGCAGGCGGGGCAACGGCTCGGCGAGTCTCCAGAGTTTATCGCGCAGGTAAATGCAGCGCTGCAGAGGCTGCCTTCTTTCAAAGTCTCCGAGGACGGCCGGTTGCAGGAGTGGCGGCAGGACTATCGCGATGCAGAACCTGGGCATCGGCATATATCTCATTTGTGGGCGCTGTTTCCGGGAACGCAAATCTCGCCTCGCTCGACGCCTGAGCTTGCGCAGGCAGCGCGGAAGAGCCTCGAGGCGAGGCTGCAGCATGGCGGAGGACAGACCGGATGGTCGCGCGCCTGGATCATCAACTACTGGGATCATCTGCACGATGCGCCCAAGGCATATGAGAGTATGCAGGTGATGTTTAGGCAGTCGACATTTCCGAATTTGATGGATACACATCCGCCGGGACTGTTTCAGATTGACGGCAATCTGGGCGCGGCAAACGGCATGCTGGAGGCGATTGTGCAATCGCACTGGACTCCGCAAGCGAATGATGTTGATATACTGCCCGCGCTGCCTTCCGAGTGGGCTGACGGATCAGTGCATGGTGTGAGAGTGCGGGGTGGTGGCACAATCGGCTTGCGCTGGAAGGCAGGAAAAGTAACAGCGATCGAACTGCATGCCTCGGCGCAGGGAAATTTTGTCTTCATTCTTTCAGATGGACAACGGGTAACGGAAATTGTGGATCGAAAAAATGCCGTTATGCCCATTGATAGCAGTGGAAGATTCACGGTTAGCTCTGGAATGGACTATGTCCTCCATGTCAACTAGAACAAGTCAGAAGAATCTTTATTCGGGTGTGAGCGAATGGAAAAGGTGGCGTTTGCGTGAGCCCTACGTCGAACTGAATCTATGACCAAAATCGACTTTTCCTTTATGTCGATTCGCTCTGCGATACGATGCGTCACATACCATGATCTTTCTGATGCTTAATCTGATATCGAAGTGGCGAAGATCATGTGAGGCATGCGGAGCACCGGTTTGCGTAAACAGCAAGAAACAGACTGCCATGCCGAATCTTTCAGAAGGCGTCTCGCGAGTGAAATGAGTGGTTCTCGCTGGATGTACAGGGCCTGACAAAACACGCACGTTCAAAGTTGCCGAGGATGAGAGATATGAAAAGTTCAATTAAGTACGCCTTTAGCCTGTGCGGAGCGCTTCTGCTGGTCTTGTTGACCGCAGCAGTCCCGCGAGTCGGGCATGCGCAGGGCACAGTGACACTTGAGCGGCCTAAAGGGCCGTGCGACATCTACGCTGCCGCGGGCGATCCGTGCGTGGCGGCGCACAGCACAACGCGGGCACTCTATGCGGGATACAATGGCCCACTCTATCAGGTGATGCGACAGTCGGATGGCGCAAAGCTGGATATCAACGTCGTGCAACCGAGCGCGCACCCTAGACCGGATATGGGCGGGTATGCTGATGCTTCTGCGCAGGATGCGTTCTGCGCAGGCACTTATTGCTGGATCACAATTCTTTATGATCAATCTCCGCAACACAACGATCTGAGTCAGGCACCAAGAGGTGGATTTAGCGGACCGTCTTTGGGCGGCTTCAATAATCTTCCTTTGGCAGACATGGCGCCAGCGAGCGTGATGAGCCATAAGGTCTACGGAGTTTTCATCGCGCCGGGCATGGGTTTGCGCCGTAATGATGCAAAAGGAACCGCTGTCGACGATCAGGCCGAAGGGCAGTATTGGGTCATCAATGGTCTGCACTTCAACTCGGGCTGTTGCTTTGATTACGGCAATGCAGAGATTGATAGCCGCGACGACGACAACGGGACAATGGAAACAACCTACTTCGGCAATGCTCCGTGGTGGTTCCACGGAAATCCGCCGGGACCGTGGATGATGACCGACCAGGAGAACAATCTGGTTGGGTGCGTGAATTCGGATGGGTCCAAGTTGTGCGCGAAATTGCCGGATATCAACTGGCGCTTCGCAACGGGTATTGCAAAAGGACAACCGCATCACTGGACTAGTCTTGCAGGAGATGCGCAACGAGGTCCATTGCAGGTCATGTTTGACGGGCCTCGTGTGAATGCCACGTATGACCCAATGCGTAAGCAAGGCGCAATTCTTCTTGGCAACGGAGGCGACAATAGCAATGGGTCGCAGGGAACATTCTATGAAGGGGCAATGACCGCATCCGGTACATTCCCCTCCGATGCTACGGACCAACTTGTCCAATCAAATATTCTGGCGGCTCAATACAGAGTGGCGCATCTCGCGCTGCTACCATCCCGCGCGGGCTCGACAGCGGGCGCGTTGCAGATCTTCTCTCCAGGTTCCACGCAAGAGAGCATACTCGAGTTCACCAACACCTCATCACTGCCGGTAAGCGGGGTTCGCTTGGCGCTCACCGCTCCGGCAAGCGAGTGGCGCGTGGTTGCGGCGGACGGCCGATCCACCGAAGCAAATCTGTCGGAGCCGGTTGCACCGGGAGCAACGGTTCGTGCAGCCTTCCGCGTAACTTCAGGACCGCACCCCCTCAACGGAGACCTTGCTGGCACTGCTATCTGGACAGACCCGGTTACCGGAGAGCGGAAGCAGGAACAAACGGTTCTGAAAGTCCGCAATACTGCTCCGGTAAAGATCAATGAGTTCAGCCTTGGCACAGGCGCAGCAGGCGAGGCAAAGAATTCGTTTATCGAACTCTATAACGCCGGAACCACGCCAGTCGATATCTCCAAGTGGTCACTTACCATTCATCCTGCACAGCAGGCGATCTTCTCCTCGATTGAGATTCCCGGGGGCACACTCCTCGCGGCTCATGGTTTCTATCTGCTCGGTCTGTCGAACTCAGGCTTGTCCGTTCCCGCACACAGAGGTGACTCCACCATTCATGTGCGTACCGTGACAGGAATGACGGCAGGAGACACCATTACGATTGGCGATGGTTCGCAACTGGAGCAACGGCGGATTATTACTGTCGGTGGCGCCGCAGCCATTCCAACCACCGTCTGGCAGCCATTGCCGGAAGGCCCTATCCTTACCGTGCCGGCTGGCTCTACAAACATTCCCGTGGCAAGCGTGGAGGGCTTTGCGGTGGGTCAAAAGATTGCCCTTGGCTATGGATCAACCTACCCAACAGTAGCGCGCGATCTTGAATGCTACGAGGTCGCGACTGTCACGTTCGTCGGGAAAGCCGGTACGCAGGGATATCTCGCGGAAGACGTTCCTGCAGGTGCAAAAAACATCCATGTGACGACCGTTTCCGAGATCTCTGCCGGAGACAGAATCCGTTTGGATATCGATACTCCTGGGCATGGAATCGAAACCGTGACGGTTGTTTCGGTCGGCACCTCGGCCCATCAAACCAATCTGCATTCACCGGCCAGCGCGGGTGCCTCCACGCTTCATGTGCGCAACGCGCAAGGATTCTCTGTCGGTGGGCGGGTCAATGTGGGAACGCCAGCAAGCCTTGAATCCGTCACGGTAACGAAGATTGCGCAAGCGGATGCAAACGGTACAACGATTGAAATTTATCCAGCGCTGGCCAAATCTCATATCGCTGAAGAATGGGTGGTGTCGCTCGGGACTGGGCTTGAACTGGCGGAGCCTTTACGCTTTGCACATGCCGCGAATCTGCCCTTCAGCGATCGTGGCACCGGAATCGGCTTTGTGCCTGCCACGAGCTATGCCCATTCGAGCAGCGAACCCGTGCAGGCGCTCGGTACAGGAATCGTTCTTGACCGGCCGCTGGTGCACGATCATGCCGTGCACGACACGGTAAAGGACTCTGCCGTTAAGGTCGCTGGCTATCAGGGTTCTGCGAAGCCGGATATCTGGTTCGGAGGTCCGGAACTGACGACCTATAGTCCGACTTTTGGCCGCATGATGCCTGTGCGGCAAGGCAGTCTGGTGCTGCGCGACGCCGCGGTGCGAACGGTCGACAGCGTGAACTACGGAGGTCTTGTTGATCCATGGACTGCGGAGGGCGATCAATCCATATCCGGACTCAATCGTGGCGGATGCTATGCGCCAGTCGCCAGTAGTCCCATGGGGTTTGGTCCGGCAGCAGTTACTTCCAAAGCGAGCGTAAGCACAGGACGTGTCGTGGACGGTGACGATACGGGCAGCAACTGCGACGACTTTCTCGCACAAGGGGTTTCTTCACTCGCACTCGATGCTGCATTGAATACAGACAACATCAAGGTGAATCGTACAGACGTCTTTGCAAAGGGGCAGCGTGTCTCCATCGGTGAAGACGATCTTCGTGAAGATGCGGTGATTGCTGAAGTGGGCACGGCAGGAGCATCAGTAATCACTGAAGCCACTGCGGTGGGTGTAACAACTCTTTCGTTGGCGAACGCCTTTGGTTTAGAGGAAGGCCAGACGATTGTGATCGGCAGTGGGCAAACGCGAGAGGTCGCCGTCATCACCGGGGTTCGAGGTGGCAGAGCTGCCAGAATCACGTTGAAAGCTCCGTTGACTGCCAGCCATGCCGCGGGCGAGTCGGTTGCCGGCACAGGTCTGACGCTTGCTGCACCGCTGCGAAAGGCACACGCGAAAGGGACGACAATCCTGAACGCGGTGCCAACTCCAGGAGCTGCAAATACCTTCGTGCGAGCTGCTAAACAAGCTGCCCAATAAGCCGTGCGTGGCAAGGATCTGCAGTTAAAAGCGCTCCTTGCCGCATCGCGTCTCTGGCTGTAAAACCACGGCATTTCTGTCTTTGCAGAAGTGCATGCGAGATCGTTCTGTGTCTGTTGAGAGCAGTGCCGGCCTCCGATATTCAGCGCTTGTATGTATGGACACTAACAATGCGATCATTCACGCTCTATCTCTGTTTCATTCCTCTGCTGGCTGCACGTGCTGGAATTTCCCAGACGCTGCCGGATGCGAGTCCAAGAGCGCCATCCCTTCAATTCGTCTTCGAGGAGACCGTGCAGCTTGGTAGTTGGATGAAGTTTGGCGACACCCCACTGGGCTCTCGCACGCTGGTCCCAATCACTGGAGGAACAATTCAGGGGCCGGTTTTGAGAGGACGTATTCTTCCGGGTGGATGGGACTGGCAGCTTGCAACTGCTGGTGGATGCCGGCAATTCCGCGCGGCATATTCGATCGAAACCGATGATCATGTTCGCATTCGCGTTGATAACCGGGCGAAGATTTGTCCCGACAAAGAGAGCACCGTGGAAGACCTATTCACAGCTCCGGAGTTTGAAGCTCCACTCGGTCGATATCAATGGCTCAATTCAGGCGCATACATCGGAGTTCTGCATTTTGTGCCGGGAGGCGCGCAACCAGAAGTCACGATACGGATCTATCGAGCCAAGGCATTGTGAAGAGTCAATGATTCAGTGTGGGCAGCAGCACAGAAGAAGAAATCGAACGGACAGCATGAAACGATTTGCAGATAACCTTGGGGGAGGCGATGTGTACGAGAAGCGCAGTTTGATTCGCACGGCATGTAGAATAACATTTGTTCTGCTCGTGGTACTGAGTTGCTCCGCACTTCATACAGAAGCGCAGCAGATGCATCGAGACGAGGCGCAGATCAGTAATCCGCTGCTTTGGGAAGATCTGGCGGACATTGATATTCTGCGCGTCGGCAATAGTTACTACTACTCGGCCTCGAATATGCACTATTCGCCAGGTGCGCCTATCTTGCGTTCAGAAGACCTGGTCCACTGGCGTTACGTTGGCCATTCGGTTCCGGTGCTGGATTTTGGAGCGAAGTACGATATGCAGGGCGCCACGGCGTATGTCCGTGGCACATGGGCCTCGTTTCTTGGCTACCGCGCAAGCAACAAGACGTTTTACTGGGGTGGTTGCATTGACTTCGGCAAAACCTATCTCTACACCGCTCCAGCCTCTGAGGGCCCATGGAGCCGCCATGCCGTGCTCGATAAGTGCTACTACGACGCCGGGCTTCTCGTCGATGACGATACGCTCTATGTTGCATACGGAAACACTACGCTGCATGTAGCGCAGTTGTCGCCAGATGGCACGCACGAAGTGCGCGAAGAGACGGTCTTTGAGACGCCAAAGGATATCGGAGTCCTCGAAGGATCGAGATTCTACAAGGTGGACGGAAAATATTACATTTTTGCGACACGCCCAGCAGATGGTGAATATGTGCTGCGATCTGCGACGGGTCCTTTTGGTCCGTATACAGCGCAGAAACTGGTTCTCCGTTCGCCGAGTCCTGTCAGTGGATCAGGCTGGCCGCATCAGGGCGGCATCGTGCAGACGCCCAACGGAGAATGGTTCTACATGGCATTCGTCGATGCCTATCCTGGCGGTCGGATTCCAGTGCTTGCGCCACTTAAATGGAATAAGGATGGCTGGCCTGAAATAGAACTCGTGGATGGAAAATGGGCAAAGAGTTATTCCTTGCCGCATGTATCGGACCCTCAGAGTACATCGGCGGTGCAGCCTTTCGTTGATGAATTTCAGTCGTCTGTACTCGGACCGGAATGGGAGTGGAATCACAATCCAGACAACTCGAAGTGGCGAACAGGCAAAGGGCTTCGGCTCCAGACGGCGAGTGTGACGGACGATCTCTATCTGGCGCGGAATACTCTTACGCACCGAATTCCGGGGCCTGCATCAAGCGCTACTGTTCTGGTGGATGCGAACGGTATGAAGGAAGGCGACTACGCTGGACTTGCGCTCTTTCGGGATGTCTCGGCGTGGATTGGCATCACGCGTGTGCATGACGGGATGAAGATTGTGGTCAAAAGCGGAATGAGTCTGGGCAGGGATTGGAAGGCTGTGAGCTCCGGAACGATTCAAGCTTCGTCCCCACTCCGCCCGGGAAACGTTTGGTTGCGAGCCACTGCGGACATTCATCCCGGAGCCGGACGTCGGGGCACCTTCTCGTACAGTCTGGACGGAAAGCACTTCCTTCCGTTAGGCGATCCGCTCGTGCTCAATGCGGAGTGGCGCTTCTTTATGGGGTATCGTTTTGCGCTCTTCAATTACGCTACCCAGGCCACCGGTGGCAGTGTGTTGGTCAAGTCATTTCGCATTGGCCCAGTAAATACAGCGCCGTCCGGTGGCGCGCAATAGCAATGCGGACAGAGGACGGCATGAAACATGCGGCGCGTCCCTCCAGAGGAATCAAAATGATAAGAAGCACAAGAGATCGGATCGGTCATACTCTCCTCCTCTTAGGATGCGCAGCCTCTCTCACCTGCGGACAGGCCGCAGCGGTTCCGCACTCAGCAGAGCGCTGGACGGCGAGTTGGGCCGCATCGCAGCAGGCTGTTTGTGATGTGCGCCAGCTTCCGCAAACGAGTTTCGCTGGAGCCACGTTACGGCAAAGCATCCATCTTTCAGCCGGTGGGAAACTCATACGGCTCCATCTCTCCAACCTGTTTGGCCACAAGCCTCTCGACATCGCCGCGGTGACCGTTGCGTCGGGTGATCCGGCAAAGCCTGGAGCTATGCTAGGCAAAAGAACGCGCAGCCTTACGTTCGGCGGAAATCCGCGCGTAACCATCGCGCCTGGATCGGAAGTAGTGAGCGATCCGGCATCCTTTGCAGTTGCACCACTCTCCACGCTATTGATTTCGGCCAACGTCTTGCAGGCACCGAGCTGCATCACTTCGCATCCTGGCTCACGCGCAACATCGTTCCTTCTCGCCGGAGGTCGTTCTGCAGAAAAGGAGTTGGTCAGCGACGAGAGGATTGAGCACTGGTACTTCATCTCCGCGCTCGATGTAGCGGGCGACAAGACGAACGGTACAGTGGTCGCTTTTGGCGACTCTATTACGGATGGACACGGGGCAACGACCGACGGAAATGATCGATGGAGTGATGTACTTGCTACCCGGCTGGCATCTAGCCATATGGCGGTTGTGAATGCAGGCATTGGAGGCAATCGCATTCTTGGCGACGGTCTTGGACCGAGTGCGAGGTCGAGATTTGAGCGCGATGCACTCGACATAAATGGTGTGCGCGCCGTCATTCTGCTTGAAGGGGTAAATGATCTGGGCGGACTGGATCGCATCCGCGAACACCCGCAAGGGGCGCACGATGCATTGGTTGCCCAGCTTCAGACGGCGATGGAAGAGATGGTGAACAAAGCGCATCGCAAGGGCGTCTGTGTGCTCGGCGGAACCGTGATGCCCTATGTTGGATCCGGTTACTATCATCCCAGCACAAGAAGCGAGGCCGACCGTAAAAAGCTGAACGCATGGATTCGAAGCAGCGGCGTGTTTGATGGCGTAGTTGACTTTGACCAAGTATTGAGAGATCCGCAGTATCCGGAGCGGTTATCTTCTGCTTCAGGTACAGATGATCTTCTGCATCCTGGGCCTGCTGGCTATCGGATCATGGGCGAGGCCGTTTCGCGCGTGGCATTGCCAATCTCTGGTTGTACAACCACACATCAGGAAATTGAGGAAGGCAAGTAGGCTGCATCATTCGTTGACAAGAGTGAGTTTTGCAACGATTCAGAAATCATCATCGCAGGAGTTTGTTGCCATGGTCAGGAAGCGTTTCGATGTATGGTTCGAGGTTGCAGCAGTTCTGGTATTGAGCTTGCTCATACCTCAACTCACCTTTGCGCTGGGCGAAGAAGAGTTGGTGAAGTTCAAGCCATCTGTCGGCGCGTTTAAACTGGCCGGCGCTCAACACGCTCCACCCATCCTTGTCAGCAAACGCGACTGGGCCGGGGTGCGTAGGGCCGCCGATTCGTTTCGCAAAGATATTGGAGCGGTCAGCGGAGTCTTGCCTGTGAGTGAGACAGACATTGGCCAGCACTTTCATCGTGCCGTTCTGGTTGGCACGCTGGGGCGTGGGACATGGATCGATGATCTCGCGGCGCAAGGAAAGATCGATGCCTGTTCCATCGCAGGCAAATGGGAGGCTGGACTGATCGCAGTTGTGCAGCACCCTGCACCCAATATCGATGAGGCGCTGGTGATTGCCGGTAGCGACAAACGAGGCACTATTTTTGCCCTGTACACGCTTTCGGAACAGATTGGCGTCTCTCCCTGGGCGTGGTGGGCAGACGTGCGGATCCCGCATCGGCAGGCGCTGTACGTACAGCCGAGCGTGCATCTTCTCCTTCCTCCGGCAGTGCGCTACCGTGGTATCTTTCTGAACGATGAAGCGCCTTCATTGACTGGCTGGGCGCAAGAGAAATTCGGTGGTCTGAATCATCGATTCTATGAGCATGTCTTCGAGTTGCTGTTGCGATTGCGTGCTAATTATCTTTGGCCTGCGATGTGGGGTAGTGCCTTCAACGAGGACGATCCGCTGAATGCCGCACTGGCGGATGAGTATGGAATCGTCATGGGCACTAGTCATCATGAGCCGCTGCTTCGCGCGCAGCAGGAATGGAAGCGCCATGGAACAGGAGAATGGGACTATGAGCGAAATGGCGACGTGCTACGAAAGTTCTGGGCCGAAGGGATCGAGCGGAACAAGAATTATGAAAGTACCATCACTGTGGGAATGAGAGGCGATGGGGATGTCGCAATGAGTCCGTCGTCCAATGTCCAACTGCTTGAGCGAATCGTTTCGGATCAGCGCGGGATCATTGCAGCGCACGAAAGCCCGCAGCTTCACAATCCGCAAGTATGGGCTCTTTATAAGGAAGTGCAGGAATACTACGAGAAGGGAATGCGCGTCCCCGATGACGTGACGCTGCTGTGGAGCGACGATAATTGGGGAAATCTGCGCAGGTTGCCAACGGTTGCAGAACGTGCTCGATCGGGTGGAGCTGGCATCTACTATCACCTTGACTACGTCGGCGCTCCGCGATCTTACAAGTGGATCAATACGGTGCCGATCGCAAAAATCCAAGAACAGATGCATATCGCTATTGACCATGGCGCTGATCGCATTTGGGTTGTGAACGTAGGCGATCTGAAGCCAATGGAGTTTCCCATAGAGTTCTTTCTCACCATGGCGCGCACGCCGGCGCGCTGGGGAAAAGATGATCTGCAACACTATACAGATGCATGGGCGGCACGCGAATTTGGAAAGAAAAATGGGGAGAGAATTGGCTCCGTCCTCTCTCGCTACATGTCATGGAATGCGCGGCGCAAGCCGGAGATGATCGACCCAGAAACGTATTCGCTTACCTCGGGAGATGAAGCTCACCGCGTAGAGCAAGGATGGAAAAGCCTTGCCGACGAGGCAGACCACATCGCATGGGAGTTACCTAATTCCATGCGTGCGTCGTATTTTGAGCTCGTGCAATATCCAGTCGACGCCAGCGCAAACCTCGGTCTGATGTATATTGCAGCAGGACGCAATCGGCTGTACGCGCGCCAGGGACGTGTCAGTGCGAACGCATGGGCGGCTGAAACCAGAAGAAGATTTCATGTGGATGCGGAGTTGGCGCAACGATACCATGCGTTGCTCCATGGGAAGTGGAATCACATGATGGATCAGACACATATCGGATACACCTTCTGGAATGAACCTCCGATGAACGCCATGCCCGCTGTACAAGAAGTTGACGCGCCGCGTCGGAAGAAAATCGGAGTTTTTCTTCAGGACTCCAGCCCAATGGCGCATGAACTCCCAGCTTTCGATTCGGTCAACCGGCAGCGCCGTACATTCGATCTCGCGCTGATCGGCAGGCTGCCGATAGACGTGAAGATTGTGACCAATGCGCCGTGGTTTCACTCGAGTATCAGACGATTGAGACTTACTGGAGACACGACGGTTGAAGTGAGCGTCGACTGGGAACACCTTCCGTCATTGCCCGCCGAGTCGTCAGTACAGATTGTTCCCGAGAGCGGACCTCCGATATCTCTGCGGGTTGTGGTGCGCGATCTTCCAGCCAATGCGCGTGGCTTTATTGAGAATGCCGGGGTGGTTGCAATCGACGCCGCGCATGCGGATCAAAGAACGGAGGCGAACGGCGTTGTCTGGGAGACTATTCCGGGTCTCGGCTTTGCGAATGGTGCTATGGAATCGTTCCCCACTACGGCTTTACCTACGCTTCCCGGCGTCGGACAAGCCTGCCTCGTATATGGCTTTACTGTGTTTTCAACACGGCAGCGCACACTCCAGACAATGATTGCCCCGACGCTTGCTTTTGATCCGGCGCACAGCCTCCGCTACAGTGTGCAACTTGACCAAGCAGAGCCGCGCGTTGTGGATGCATGGGGCCATGAACAGGAGGACTGGGGCAGAGCCGTCAGTAATGGCGTTCATCGTGTGTCGACGCCGCTTGGAATCGTGGACGCGGGTGTGCACTCGCTGCACCTTTGCCGCGTGGATGCAGGCGTTGTTGTGGAGCGGATCTCTCTGTTCAGTCAGCCAATGCGAGAATATCTCGGCCCGGAAGAAGTCGTACGAGTGCCTACATTGCAGTCGATTGGACATCAGTGAAACCCAGACAGGGAGGATGTGATTCGTAACTGAGTGCGCAGCTGCAAAACCGCGATAGGAGAATGCCGATGTTAAGAACGAGAAGAGAATGTATGTCGAACCAGGCCTTGTATAGCACTGTTGTATGCTTGTTTGCAGGATTCTTCGTTAGCTTGCCTGCGATTGCACAGACAACACTCAGTTCAATGTCTCCGTTCATTCAGGAAGTGAATGGCACAGGAGCTGTTGCCCTTGTGCACAATCGCGCTGCGGCAGATATTCTTGTCAGTGCTGGCGATTCTTTCAGCGTTAGGCGCGCTGCTGGCGATTTACAAAATGATCTGGAACGCGTTACGGGAGTCCGGCCGAAGATGGCGGAAGGCCGCTCCGTCGGCTCGAGACCTTCCATCATCATCGGCACCATTGGCAAGAGTCCTGAGATCGACGAACTAATTCGCGGCGGACAAATCAACGTGTCGAAGATCTCCGGGCAGTGGGAGTCCTATGTCATCACCACTGTCGTGCGGCAGGGACGGAAGAGCCCCGATGTGATCGTCGCCGGAAGCGACAGACGCGGGACGATCTATGGCATCTACGAAATTTCCGAGCAGATCGGCGTTTCTCCTTGGTACTGGTTTGCGGATGTTGCTGTCCGTCATCGTTCCGCATTGTTTCTGAAGACAGGGGCGTATGTTCAAAGTCCTCCTGTGGTCAAGTACCGCGGGCTCTTCATCAATGATGAAGAGCCTGCGTTGGGTGGATGGGCAAGGAGCAAATTCGGTGGAGTCAATTCAAAGATGTATGCGCATGTGTTCGAGTTGCTGCTTCGTATGCACGCCAACTTTCTGTGGCCCGCGATGTGGGGAAAGGCATTCAACGAGGACGATCCTGCGGATGCAAAGCTGGCCGACGACTATGGAATTGTGATGGGCACTAGCCACCACGAACCCTTGATGCGTGCGCAGCAAGAGTGGACAGCACACCGGAACGAGTACGGAAATGGTGAGTGGAATTACGTCACCAACCAGGAGGGGCTCAAAAAGTTCTGGTCAGATGGAGTAGAGCGTAATAAGCCTTTCGAAGGCGTCTACACAATCGGAATGCGTGGTGATGGAGATCTTGCCATGCCGGATGCGGGAAGCCTCGATGCCAACAAAAACACGCTGGAGAGCATTATCGCAACCCAGCGGAAGATTCTTGCAGAGCACATCGATCCCGATCCCACAAAGGTTCCGCAGTTGTGGGCGCTGTTCACTGAGGTACAGAAGTATTACGATGCGGGCCTTCGTCCTCCAGATGATGTCACCATTCTGTTTACCGATGACAATATCGGAAACTTGCGTCGCGTGCCAACCACTGACGAGAACGAGAGAGCAGGAGGCTTTGGCATCTATTATCACATGGATATGAATGGCGGCCCATTCTCTTATAAATGGCTCAACAGCAATCCGCTTCCCAAAGTGTGGGAACAGATGAATCTGGCTTATCAATACGGAGCGACAAGACTATGGATCGTCAACATAGGCGACATTAAGCCGCTTGAGGTGCCTTTGGAGTTTTTTCTCCGTTTTGCATGGAATCCATCGGCGATCTCGGGCGATCAGGTGAGCGCATATCTTGAGCGCTGGGCGACTCGCGAGTTCGGACCAACACATGCAAGGCAAATTGCCAGCATCGTTGCACGCTATGCCAAATATAATGCTTCTCCGAAGCCGGAACTGGTGAAGCCAGCCACGTTTAGTCTGCTGCATTATCGTGAAGCAGAGCGCGTCTGGAAGCAGTGGGATGACCTCGCAATCGAGGCGCTCCGAATCAAGAACGATCTCCCGGCAGAGCAACAAGACGCCTACTACGAACTCGTCTTGCATCCCGCGCTTGCCAGTGGTAATGCCGTCAAGCTTGAAATTGTAGCGGCGCGTAATCATCTGTTTGCGAAGCAGCAACGAGCGAGCACAAACAGAGAAGCGAGGCTGGCCCGTGATTTGTATGCGCAGGATCAGAAGATGAGCGACTTCTACAATCAGCATCTTGCGAACGGGAAATGGGACCATATGATGGACCAGACGCACATTGGTTACACCAACTGGCAATCGCCGCGCGTCAATACCTTGCCTGCTCTGGTGGAGCTGGAAGTTAAGGACGTGCGTGAATTTGGTGTTGCCGTTGAGGGAAAGGAGGAGACCTGGCCAACAGTTGCAGAACTTCAGTTACCGGTTTTTGATTCCCTGCGTCGGCGGCAGTCCTACATCGAAGTGTTTCCTCGCGGTTCGCAGGCAATCGGCCCAGTCCTCAAGGCCGATCAGCCTTGGGTTTATATCAAGAAGGCGACAAGCGTCTCGGCAGGAGAGAACGATTGCCGTTACTCAATCGATGTCGACTGGTCAATGCTTCCCGCCGGAGAATCGTACGCAATGGTGATTGTGACGGACGCTCGAAGAGATGCCATTGTGCGTGTGACTGCGCGAAAGGCGTCAATAGAACAGGAGCAGCAGGCCACGGGCGCCTTCGGCTCGCTCACCGGTCCGATTACATTTGCGGCAGCTGCGGCAGCGGTAAATGTTCCAAAGGCAGGCGCGCGGTGGACGGAGATTCCAGACTATGGTCGCGAAGATTCAGCGATGACGATCTTTCCCGTAACCGCTGCGTCGATCGAGCCCGGCCAGTCTGCACCTTTGCTCCAATATCCGATCTTTCTTTCTCACCCAGGCGAATACGATATTGATCTCATCACTAATCCGACATTGGATATCTATCCAGGTCGTCCGCTCGCTGTTGCGGTTTCAATCGATGGTGATACACCGCAGAGGATCTCTGTCTTTACCGAACAGACGCAGAAGGATGAATCCTTTCTCGGACGAGTCTTCTACAAAAATGCTCATGATAATGCGCGCATCCTGCACTTTCATCAGCAGGTTGCCACAGCCGGGCGACACACGCTTGCGATTGTTATGGTGGATCCAACCGTCGTAGTAGAGAAAGTGATTATACACGCAGATTCGCTGCCCTACTCCTTCTTTGGTCCACCTGTTGACTAGCTGTTCGTGTTACTGGCCAAACTGATATGCCGCGTGAGTAGTTTTGCTTCGTAGGTGCCATCTGTCCGATAGCCGAGCGGAGATTGCCCGCAGAGGCACGCCTGCCGTGCGGTTTTCGTCCCTACAGTCTGCTGATTGTCGACGAGTTGGGCTTCGTGCCGCTGTCCAAGACCGGCACCGAGCTGCTCTTCGAGATGCTCAGCCAACGCTACGAACGCGGTCCGACCTGATCACTTCGAACGTTCCCTTTCAGGAGCGGACCGAGGTCCTGGGTTCCTAACGACTCACCGGCATCCTGCTTGATCGGCTCACTCATCACGTCCGCCGCTTGGTGATGAACGGCGACGGCTACCGCCTTAAGCAGAGCAGGCGCAAACGAAACTCGTCCGCCGAACGCTAGCCCCGAACGCGCTGCGGGGTAGAAGGGCCTCTTCTACTCCGCAATCTAGCTACAACTGCATAGCCATCAAATGGCCTACTTTCACTCCGCTACAATGGCCAGGTTCTTCCCGCCCTTGACCTTTGCATCTGGTGTGGTTAGACCAACTCAACACGCAGCTTTTTGGCAGCAGAAACAAGGTTAGTCAGGGCTGGGAGCACTTCGCTCCACTGCCGCGTTTTCAGACCGCAATCCGGATTTACCCATAACCGCTCAGAAGGAATACGTTCTGACGCCTTCCTGATCAGGTTGATAATGTGCTGCTCGCTGGGTATGTTGGGAGAATGAATATCATAGACGCCCGGCCCGATTTCGTTCGGATATTTGAAGCCGTTAAAAGCTTCCAGTAACTCCATATCCGAGCGGGAGGTCTCGATAGTGATCGCGTCGGCATCCATTTCGGCAATCGAGGCAATGATGTCGTTGAACTCGGAGTAGCACATGTGGGTGTGGATCTGAGTTTCATCGGCTACGCCATTGGCGGTGATGCGGAATGACTCCACAGCCCAATCCAGATACTGCTTCCACTGTGACTTGCGCAGCGGCAGACCTTCGCGCAGTGCAGCCTCATCAATCTGGATGATGCGCACGCCAGCCTTCTCCAGATCAAGAACCTCCTGACGCATGGCCAGCGCCAACTGCTGACACGAGACGGAACGCGGCTGATCATCGCGCACAAACGACCAGTTCAGAATCGTAACCGGACCGGTCAGCATACCCTTCATGGGCTTTGTGGTCAGCGATTGCGCATAGGTAATCCACTCCACCGTCATCGTCTTCCGACGGCTGATGTCACCGAAGAGGATGGGCGGCTTGACGCAGCGTGAACCGTAGGACTGCACCCAACCGAACTGGCTGAAGATGTAACCATCCAGTTGTTCGCCAAAGTACTCTACCATGTCGTTGCGTTCCGCTTCGCCATGCACAAACACGTCCAGACCGAGTGCTTCCTGCTCACGTACACAGTGCGCAATTTCGTTCTGCATGGCCGTTTTGTAGGTAGCCGCATCGATCTGGCCACTCTTGAACTGGCTGCGGACTTGGCGAATTTCAGCAGTCTGCGGGAACGAGCCAATTGTCGTCGTAGGGAACTTGGGCAGTTTAAGACGTGCGGCTTGCTTCGGCGCACGTTGCACATACGGACTTTTGCGCTTGCCCAACCCTGCATTTACACCAGCTAACGCGGCCTTCACCGCGGGCTTGTTGACTCGCGGCGACTGGCGGCGAGAGAGGATCGCTGCCTGATTGGCAGCCAGCTCGTCCTTCACCGCTTCACGTCCCAGATTCAGAGCTTTTGCAAGAACCTCGATCTCTTTCAGCTTCTCAACGGCAAAAGCCAGCCACGATTTGATTTCTGTGTCCAGTTTCTGTTCGCTCTCCAGACTTACCGGAATATGCAGCAGCGAGCACGACGGCGCAATCCAGAGGCGATCACAAAGCTGTTTTGCAATCGGCTCTAGCCAGGCAAGCGTCTCATGCAGATCGGTCTTCCAGATGTTGCGGCCATTCACCACGCCCAGCGACAGAACCTTGTTGTCCGAATGCTGTTCGAGAATTGGCAACACATCTTCACGGCCATAGATTGCATCTACATGCAAACCCGCAACTGGCAGACTGGTGGCCAGATCGCGATTCTCAAGTAACGGGCCAAAGTATGAGGCAACCAAGAGCTTTACCCGGCTGCCCCGCAGATGTTCATACGCAGTGTGGAAGGCCTGCTGCCACTCGGCGCTGAGTTCGGTGACCAGCAAAGGCTCATCGATCTGCACCCATTCAACTCCAGCTTTTGCAAACTCCTGCAACAGTGCCGCGTAAACCGGCAACAAGCGCGGCAAAAGCGCCAGGCGATCTGAACTGTCCTTCGCTTTGCCAAGCCCCAGATAGGTGACCGGTCCGATAATGACAGGCTTTGCCTTTATGCCTTGTGCGTAGGCTTCCTCCAATTGTTCGAGCAGGCGGCTGGCATCCAACTTGAATTCGGTCTGCGCTGTGAATTCAGGCACAATGTAGTGGTAGTTGGTATCGAACCACTTGGTCATTTCGCCAGCAGCAACTGAGCCTGTGCCATGGGGATGAAAGTCAGCAGGCTGGGCTGTGCGGCCACGAGCGATGCGGAAGTAGTTATCGAGTGGATCGCCGCCGTAATTGCGAATTCGCTCGGGAAGATTGTCCAGCGTAAAGCTCATATCCAGGACCTGATCGTAAAACGAGAAGTCGCCCACCGGCACCAGATCGAGGATGGACTGATCCTGCCAATGGCGCTGGCGCAACTCAGCCCCTTTAGCCTTGAGATCAGCAAGAGTAATTTGCCCTTTCCAGTAGGACTCCTGAGCGAACTTCAGTTCGCGCTTGGCGCCAATGCGGGGGAAGCCGAGATTGTGGGTAGTCACCATGAATGTGCATCCTGCAGAAACGAAATTTGTTTTATCGTAGGGAGCTTTATTCATGAACACAAATGGTAATATTTCATAAATCGATTACTTTTGTTCATGGAGGCTTTCATGGCTGTACTGGACCGTGTCCACCTGGAGATTGTTCGAGCTGTGGATCAGAAAGGGTCCCTCACAGCGGCCGCAGGCGAACTTCATCTTACGCAATCAGCATTGAGCCATACTGTTCGCAAATTGGAAGACCAACTTGGTATACCCATCTGGTATCGGGAGGGACGCAGCCTGCGCCCAACCCAGGCAGGGGAATATCTGCTAGCCGTTGCCGACCGGGTTCTATCGCAGTTCGAGTTTGCAGAGACACAGCTCAAGCAGTTTGCTCAGGGAGAACGAGGCTCATTGCGCTTCGGAATGGAGTGCCATCCCTGCTATCAGTGGTTGCTTCAAGTTGTACCGCCTTATCTGGCATCCTGGCCGCGTGTCGATGTCGATGTGATTCAGAAATTTCAATTCGGAGGCATCGGCGCACTCTTCGGTCATGAAATCGACATGCTGGTTACACCCGATCCGCTGTTCAAGGCTGGACTGGTGTTCGAGCCCGTCTTCGATTACGAGCAAGTCTTGGTCGTCGGTCTGGAGCATCCATTCTGCAAGGAGGAGTGGATTTCGCCTCAGCAACTTTCCGATCAAATCCTGATCACGTATCCGATTTCCATCGACCGGCTCGACATTTATACAAAGTTCCTTACGCCTGCTGGTGCTAGCCCCAAACGCCACAAACTCATTGAGACCACGGATATCATGCTGCAAATGATTGCGAGTGGCCGTGGCGTGGGAGCACTGCCACGCTGGCTCGTTGAAGAAGAGGCCGCACGCTTCGATGTCGCGCCAGTCAGGTTGGGGCCAGACGGAATCGCCAAGCAAATTCATCTGGGATACAGAGAAGCTGACGCGGGCATTGACTACCTTCAGGCCTTCGTTCAACTTGCCAAGTTGCACCAGTCGAACAGGGGATAGAAATGCAGTTCGCAAAATATCAGCGAGGCGTTCTCTTACCGCCGAATGGACTGACCAAAGTGTTGCTTCATTCCTGCTGCGCGCCATGTAGCGGTGAATCATGGAGGGCCTGCAGGCCTCCAGTCTGGATTTCACGGTCCTCTTTTATAACTCCAACATCCATCCGCGAGGCGAATATGAACTGCGTAAGAGAGAAAACAAGCGTCTTGCTAATCAACTTGGAATCCTCTTTGTGGATATGGACTCTGATCCAGAGAACTGGCTTGATCGGGTAACTCTTTCCGGAAATGAATTGCAGGACAATGGGCTCCTTCTCGATTTCAAGATGTTCAAATCTTCGGTGCAGCCTGTTATAGATTATTTCGATCTCAGATGATCAATGACCTTCCGCCATTCACCGAGTTGAATCCCCGCAGAAAATTTGGCCCAGTACTTTTTTTGACGAGTTGAACATCAAGATCATAGACGTTACTTCTGGACGGGTGCATGTGAAAAAGTGTGTCGTATGCGAGACGGATCGGCCCATAGCCACATATGGGTTTTAAAAATCTCCAAATCCCAACGAGAGCACTACATGACCTTGATTCAAAATGCGCCGTTGCTGACATGTTCCCTTGTCGTGGGATTCGGGTATCTGCTGGGTTGCGTCAATATTTTTGGTTTTCGGCTCAGAGTTGCAGGCGTACTATTTACCGGACTTGGCGTTGGTGCAGGTCAGATGCAGCTTGTGAACCTGACGTCCTTGGATTACTTGGATTGGTCCTTTTTGTGCATTCGATGGGATTGATTTCAGGCAAGGATTCAGAGGCATTGCAAAAGGATTCTGAAAAGAAGAAGAGTCATGGTATGCAACCATGACTCTTGAGAGAATTTACAACGGTAGAGGACATGTCGGCAGTTGAGAGAATTATTCTTTATGCCGCAGTTCACAGAAAGAAGTGATTAGTCGTTGTCGTCATCGAGGTCCTCAGCCCTGTGGACGCGCGTGACGCTGATGTTGGTCAGGAAGGAGAATGCGGCGTCCTGACGGCCGAGGAAATTGAGCTTTGTATCGAAACCGTGGGCAATGAAACGGACAGTATAGGTGTTTGCACCCTGAGCCGCGTTGACAATATCCTTGGCGGTTTTCTGGCCCACGAGCACCTTCAGTTCGTTCATGCCGCCACTTCCGGCATCGTAGCTGAAGCTCAGTTCGTAGAGTTTTCCTGGAATCGTACCAATCGTCTGGTAAAGGTAATTCTGCTGCTCTTCGGTTCCTGTGATGCACGTGGTGCCGAAGCAGCCGTTGGAAGCCGAATCAGTGGTTCCAACAGTAGCAGCTTGCCAATAGTAGTTATCGAGGTTCTGGTTATAGGTCCAGCCAGCGAGACTTCCGCCGTTCGCGGAGAAGTCGCCGTTTTCGACCAAGTTGCGCGGCCCGTGATTCAAGCTATATGCAGCCGGTGCAAGAAGAGCCATCACGGAAATGGATGCTGTTGCCACTACAGAGCGAACCCAAGCAGTCATAGAATCTCTCCTCGTTCATTGGATAACGACAGCGAGTTGGGAAAACGGGGGAGGGCACGCAACGGACGCGAAAGCCTCCAAGTCTGGATCAGTTCGTATCACTTGCGGTGGATACATCGATCAGAGCGCTTGTTGGTTGCTGTTGCCATCGGCCTGATCGAACTCTTGGCTGAGGTGTGCTACATCGTGTGCCGGGAATCCGCCGAAGGAGGCAGGTGTATGCACCCCGGTTCAAATGGTCAGCAGCACTCATACTTCCTTCGGCCCGTCTGCTTACATAACGGTCAGTACGTTGTGATTCCCAACTACCCACGACGTGAATTCATCGGGGAATGATGAGAGATTCACCGAGTGCTGTGATTGATCGGAGGCACACTTCTGAGCTATGCAAAGAAGCATGCGCGCGTGAGTGCCGCGATCATTCAGATCCGAGCAGTGTCGGCCTGTTTGCCGCGGCTGATGACTGGCTGCTGTGCTCTTATGGCGCGACAGGGTGCAGTGCAGCCGCTGTCATGGATGCGCCAGAGGGTTGCAGTTTCTCCTTGAGCCACCAGTTGCCGGTCCCCCAGACGCGCACCAGAGCCTGCACATCCGGATAATGCGCGATGACGCTTGAGGCAGGCGCGGCAGCCTCGATCCTGGCCTGCACATTGGCCGGCGTCATCGGATCATTCGCTACCTGCTCAATCCGGATGCGATCCGGCGCGAAGGCCGGAAGATACGCGACTGGATCGAGCGTGGCTACTTTGCGGAGAAACTCGGGCTTCAGATAGGTGTCTCTCTCTTGTTCGGGAACGACATGCGACGCAAGAAGCCAATGCGGCCAGTCGCCCCAAGGGTTAATGGCATCGACGAACTTGATTCTTGGATCGGCTGCCGCAGCAAGGATGGCGATGGTTGCACCGGAGTTTTCACCGAACATGCCGAGTCTGGTAGTGTCTAGATCGTCTCGCGTGGCGAGATAATTGATGATCATCTGCACGTCGTGCGCTGACGATCCGAGCGCCTCCTGCAACTCACTGACAAACCATTCGCGCATGGGCCTGCCATGATAGCGGTGGCCTGTTAGAGCGGAGACGAAACCCACGGCCGCGAAGCCATGCTCTGTGACTCTTTGGCACCAGGCCTCGTTGCGGAATCGGTCAGTGTCGGAGACGTAGTCGTAGAGGTACAAAATGACGGGCGGTTTTGCGACCCCGACCGGACGCACGACATAGAGATCGATGGGATCGCCGGAACGCCACTCGACGCGTATGGATTCGCTGGTAAATCCGGGCTGTTCCGATTTTCCAAACACGATGCCGGAGTTGTCATGCGTGTTGATTCCGCCCTGACCGAGCGAAAGCACGGTCCAGTCTTCCTTTGCGGTGCTGCCACTGTTGTTCTCAGGTGGATGGGAAGTTAGTGGAGCCTGCGCTGAAGACGAGACAGCCAGCATGAAAACCATCGATGTAGCCAGCAGAAAATAACGGTTCATGGATCTACCTCGCGATGTGTGCGTGGATGATGTGTACGTAGATGGTTGGGCGTTGCTGATGATTTGCATGCATCGCAGCGGCGGCAGAGAAGCAGGTAAAGCCCCGCGTGATGACAGGACTTTACCCTTTCTCTGTAGAAAGCGATGTGTCTATTACATGCGCGAGTTCGTCGTGCAGGAGGTGGAGGCGAGAATGACGCCACCCACATCGCCGCCGGCTTCGGGCGTGCATCCGGAGGCACCGTTGGCGGGCGTGGAGCCAGAGGGATAGCTGATGCCCGGAGGCGTGAAGTGCGAATGCAGCACGGTGAGGCTGTTATAGGGAACAAAGTCCGGCCGCGAACTGGAGGGCACGAAGTTCTGTTCGATGAGGGCCATCTTTGCGACCGCGGCGGGGGCTGGCGACGCGGCTACCAGGCGGAGCAGCGACCAGATCGGATAGGTGCCATCGTTGATGTGGGTGAAGGTGACATTGGTGCTGAGGCTGCTGCCGGTGGGGATCACGCCACCGGTGGCGTAGGCGCTTTCGATCGGATCAACGCCGTCCACCTTGAGGTACTTGGCGTTGGTGGATGTGGCCGCCGAGAAGTTGGCCACGCTCCAGAAGGCATAAGCGAGCGTATCCTGGGTCTGCGGCGTGCTGGTGTTGAGCGGGTTGGTCAGGTTGAGGGCGACACTCACCATCTGGCCGGTGCCGATGACGCGATTGCGATAGGCGCTGGTGTTGTCGTCGCTCTGCTTGTTGAGCGGATTCTGCACCGGGCAGTTCTGCTGCGTGGCGGACTGGTTGAGGCCGACGTCCTGCGAGGTGTAGCGGGTGGTTGTGTTCGGCACCGCGAATTCCATGGTGTTGTAGGTACCGGAGAGCGGCTCACGGATGAGAACGGTGGTGGCGTAGCTGCCGGTGATGCCGGTGCTGCCGTCGTTGGTCTTGCCGTAGGAGCCGTCGAGGAATTTTGCTAGATCGCCGCGCGAGATGTTGTTAAACGAAGTCGTGCCGAAGCCGTTGGCGTTGGAGGGGTTCACGAAGACCATGATCGGCGCGGCGCCGACCGGAGTGACGCTGAACGAGCTGGTGGAGCTGAACGACGGAATGCTGGTAACGTGGAAGGTGCTGCCGCTGTATTCGCTCGCGATCGGCGTGCCACCGGATGTGTAGCCGAGGCCGAGATAGTTGGAGCTGGCGATGGCGCTGCCGCAGGTGGTGGTAGCGCGCAGCGTGGCGAAGGCCGCGTCTTCGGGGCGGATGTCGGTGGCCGCGACGTTGACGGCAAGATTGCTGAGAGCCGACCAGACGGTGGAGGGCAGAGAAACTTCGCCGCTGATTCCGAAGATCAGGCCATCGGGCGCGGTGCTCACCGGGCTGCCGGACGCGCCGATTTTGCAGCCGTTGAAGTAGCAGCGAACGCCGACTGTCGAGTCGGTCTGCAGATAGGCGTAGATCTTGAAGCCCGATGTGGGGGCGGCGCAGGTTCCGCCGTTTGGCGTCCAGGCAATCCAGGCGTTGCCGGATTCAGCCTGTGCGGTTGTGGGGTCTGTGGCCTGAATGGCGCCGGCGCTGGAGCTCTTTTGGCTCCAGACGCAGGTGGCGCCCAGACCAGCAGGCGAGCCGGAGCTGGAAGTTCCCGCGGCCAGGCCGGCTTCAAGAAACTGGGCAGAGGAACCAATCGCGTTGAAAAGAACGGTTTGCGCGTGGGCGGAAACCGTGGCCGTGGCCGCGGTCAGCGCCAAGGTGATTCCGAAGAGCTTCGTCATCAGTCGCATGTTTACTCCGTTTCGATTCGGTTGGTCGAGATGCCGTGCAACCCGCGCTGGACCGCCGCGGAGGAGGTGGGTGCAGGCACCGCGGTTTGATCTTCCAATGCGTTCGTACTCCTGGCGGCCTTCTATGGGTATAACGGGCGGTGTGCTGTGATTCCCAACTGGGTGTGGAGTGAATTCATCGAGGGGTCAAGAAACATTCATCAAGTAGAGCCATGCGTCCTGACGCGCCACAGGCGCTGTCCCGGTGAAGGGACAGCGCCCGTTGGTGGAGTTGCCTTTTGGCTTGCGAATTGCCGCGCTGCGTTTTGTGACTTCACCGCTAGGGCCGCGTGCCGGGAGTGTTGTTGCCGGTGATCGCGGAGACCGTTGGTGTTTGAACGGGTACGCCGATGCCGACGAACTCCGACAGGACGGATGAGGTTGTTGACGTAGAGACGAAACCGGACAGCCAGACATTGCCGGAGCTGTCCAGGGCTAGAAGGGGGGCGTTGTTCGGGATAGGATTGGGCGTGCCGCTGTTTGCATCCCACCCCGAGAAGCCCCATGGCGTGTTGTCGGTATCCATGGGCGACAGATAGCCGGTATTGCTGCTATTGGTCTCGAAGAGGAATTTGTGAAATGCAGAATTGTAGTTGTTCTGGTTTTCAGAAACCATCCATGCCTGATTTGCTCCATCGAGTACCAACGGAGCGGATTCTCCATACCATGAGTAACTATTGGAGAAGTTGTCTTGGAAGAGTTGTTTGGCAGGATTCGCGCTATTGCTGCTGATCTCGGAAGAAGAGATCACATCGATCGTGGCATCGGTGTTGGTGTTGGCCTCGAAGATCCAGCCCTTGCCGTTGCTGCCGATTGCAAGATTCTGATAGCCGAGATTGACATGGTTATACGGCCCGGCCACGGATGTGCCGCCCGCGCTGAAGATCTGCAGCGACTTGGCGTATGGATCGTTTTTGCTGGTCAGGCCGTTATCGTAGGTCCAGAGGTTGTTGTTCCGGTCGATGGCAAGGTAGGTTGGGCAACTGCTTTGGTCGTTATAGGTGTCGACCGCGTTGCCGTTGATGGAAATGCCCGTGCTGGCCGACGCGGCGAGCGGAAGGATGCTGCCGCCGGAGATGCTCGAAGTATTGGAGCAGTTCGGGGATTGACTGGTGCCGGTGTTGGAAGAGACCCAGACCGTGTTGTTGGCATCCACGGCAATGCCATAGGGGTTGGGTGTGAGCAGCAGCGAGTTGGTGAACGGCGTTGTCCCGGTACCGAATTGGGCACTGCCACTGATGTCCATCACGGTGAGGCTGCCCGGATTTCCGGGCGCGATGGTGGTAGCGCTGGGATAGTTGCCGATCCATGCGTACCCGTTCTGGTCGAACGCGAGCGCCTGAGGGTTAGAGATGCCGGTTCGGAAACCACCCGGAGACGAGACTGTGGAAGCAGGCGAGATAGGGCCTCCCTGGTTATTGAAGACCGCAATCATGCCCGCATCGGAGGAGGCGCCGCCGTATTGGACGAAATACGAGTTTTCGATTGCCAGCCATGGGTTGCCAGAAGCATCAATCGCCAGAGCCGTTGGTACCGCTCCACCTCGGCCGAGGCCCGCGCCGGCATAAACCAGCGCCAGGGTCCAGTCCCTGAGAGCGCTGGCGTCAGAGGCGCCGATGACCGGCGTGAAGGGTGTGGCTGTGACCAGCCCCGCAATCTGGCTGGTATTGTTGGCCGGGTGCAAGGCGATGTTGAGCGCTGCCTGCAAGGTGTCGGCCGGCACGGTTGAGCCGACGGTGGTGTTGGTGAACAGAGTGCTGCAACCCGAAGCGCCTGCGGAGGGACTTGCGCAGCCAGCCAGGACATTGGCCAGCGAATTGACACGAGCCTGCGGTGCGTAGCTGATGTTGTAGACCGGTGTTGCACCGGTTGTGGCCAGGCAACTGTGAGTGGTCGAGTAGGCGGGTGTGGTGACGCAGGCCGCGCCGCTGGCGATATCCACAAGATTCTGGACTGTGGCAAAGGCGTTCTTCAGACCGATGTAGTTGCAGGTGGATGCGCCGGTGCTTTGCCAGTTATCTGTGGCATTGCACTTGGACCCTGTAGTGGCATCGGCAGGTGCGCCGATCAGAATGCCGTGGGTGCTAAGACTGGCGAACTGCGCGAGACTGTAGGCAGAAGCCACGGTGGTTGCTTCATTGATCGTGACCGAGAGCGCCGTGTTCAAGCTGCCGCACGTGCCCAGAGCAGTCATCAACACAACGGGAGACCCGGTTTCAGGTCCGGTGGCGACCAAGTATATCTGATCGCCGCCGGCAGTCTGCGGGCAGGTGTACATCAGCGAGAAGTTGCCGCTGGCGTCGGTGATAACGGTTGCCGGCTCTGTATTGATGAGTGTGGGCCCGCTAGTTCCCGCGCCATAGCCTGTGGTTCCGGCCGCGTAGAGCTGAATCTCTGCGCCGGCGATGGCCGCAAACGACGTGCCCGCACCGCTGCCAACCGTGCCGCTGAGGACGGGCTCGTAGGTAAACTGGTCTGCCGAGCTTGTTGCACTGGTAGCGAAGGGCGTGACCACCGTGATATCCACCGCGCCTGCGCTGCCCGCCGGAGAGGTGGCCACGAGGCTGGTGCCATCGGTGCTGACGGAAACAATGGCGCCCGCCATGGTGCCGAAGTTGACGGCGGTGGCTCCGCTGAATCCTGTTCCCGTGATCGTCACGGAGGTGCCGCCGGTTACTTGTCCGTATGCAGGAGAGATGCTGCTCACCGCTGGGGGCGTCACATACGTAAACTGGTCCGCTGCGCTGCTCGTGCTTGCACCGCCTTCGGTGGCCACAACGACATGCGCCACGCCTGCGCTGCCTGCCGGAGAGGTGGCCGTGATGCTGGTTGCGGAATTGATGGTGAAGCCTGTGGCCGGAACACCCCCGAAGCTCACTGCTGTGACGGTGTAGCCCGTACCGTGGAAATTCGTTCCGGTGATGCTGACTGCTGTTCCGCCTTGAGTCGATCCTTGTGCGGGCAGTACGCCGCTGACGGTGGGCACGGGCGCATAGGTGAACTGATCTGCTGCGCTGAGGGTGTTGGATCCACCGCTGGCTACGACGGTGATGTCAACCGTGCCGGCGTTGCCTGGCGGAGAGGTTGCGGTAATGCTGGATCCATCGGCGCTGATGGAAACATTGGTGGCCTGCACGCTGCCGAAGTTGACCGCAGTGGCTCCGCTGAAGTTGGCGCCCTGAATGGTGACCGCGGTTGCACCCGCTACAGGTCCGGCGGATGGGCTTACGCTGGTAATGATCGGTTTGGAAGAGAAGGTGAACTGATCCGCGGAGCTGATCGCGCTGGTGCCGTATTGCGTGACCACTGTGACATCGACGGCTCCTGCGCTGCCTGCCGGGGATACCGCTGTGATGCTGGTGGCTGAGTTGACCAGGAAGCTTGCCGCCGGTGTGCTGCCGAAGTTGACCGCAGTGGCTCCAGTGAAATTTGTTCCGGTGATGTTTACCGTAGTGCCGCCGGCGATTCGTCCGGCGGCGATGTTGAGACCGGTTACGGTTGGAAGCGGAATGACATAGACAAACTGATCCGCACCACTGACGGAACTTGTGCCCCCGGCAGTGACAACGCGCACGTCCACCGTGCCGGCGCTGCCAGGAGGCGAGACCGCGGTTATGCTAGTTGGAGAGTTGACGGTGAAGCCAGCCGATGCTGTTGCACCAAAACTGACCGATGTCGCGCCCGCGAGGTTCAAACCGCTGATATTGACGGTGGTGCCGCCTCCGCTGCTTCCCGTTGCCGGGCTGATGGCGGTGATGGCGGGCGGTGCCAGGTAGAGGAACTGATCACTGCTGGCGGGCGTAGTGGCGCCGCTCGGCGTGACGATCTGAATATCGACTGTGCCCGCGCTGCCCGGCGGAGCGACAGCCGTGATGCTGGTTAGAGAGTTGACGGTGAAGCTGGCCGCCGGCACGGCGCCGAACCTGACTCCTGAAACTGCTGCAAAGTTGGTTCCACTGATGGTCACAGTTGTTCCGCCCGCAGAGGTGCCTTGCGCTGGGCTGATGCCAGTGATGGCGGGTGCGGCTGCGTTAATGGCAAAGGCCATGCCGGAAGAGATGCCGCCGGATTCGGTGACGGTGACGGTGGCACTGGCTGCGGCAGCAAGCAGACTGGCCGGAACCGTGGCCGAGAGCTGTGTTGAACTGACAAAGGCCGTCGCTAGAGTTGAGCCGTTCCATTTCACAACCGCGTCTGAGGTGAAGTTGCTGCCGTTGACTGTAAGCGTAAATCCGGCGCTGCCGACGATAGCCGATGCCGGTGAAAAGCCGGTGAGCACCGGGGCTGTGCCGTAGGTAAACAGGTCCGCAGACGTGGTGCTGCTGGTGCCTGTAGTGGATGTCACCGTGACATGCACGGCGCCTGAACCAGCCGGCGAAACGGCAGTGAGGCTAGTCGCGGAGTTCACAACAAAACTCGCAGCCTGCAGCGTGCCGAAGTTCACGGCGGTGACGCCGGTAAAGTTGGTTCCCACAATCGTTACGCCAGTTCCGCCGGCAGAGGATCCGGTGGCCGGGCCGATAGCCGTTACCGTAGGCCTTACGGCCGATGCGCCGATGGTGTAGGCTGCAATGGCAACGGCACTTGGCTCCATGCCTGGCGCGATTGCGATGGCTTTAATGGTCTGGCTCTGCGAAACCTTGATGGGATTCGTGCACTGCGGCGACGCGGATGTAGGCGTGCTGCCGTCGTTGGTGCAGTAGAGTACTGTGTCCTGCGCAGTGCCGGCCACGGTCACGTTTTGCGCGCTCGAATAAGTATTTGCTGGCGGCGTAAATGTGGGCGTAGGCGTTGTGTTTTTTGAACTCGCGGTGCAGCCACTGATCAGAAGCAGTGCAGCAAGCAGCGCAGCCATCGCGCCAAGGCCGTTCAGCTCTGGTTTTCGCCGGCTCTGGGAGGCAAAGCTGGCGCTGCTTGCCAAGCTAGGTACATACATGGTTCCGTATCCTTTCAAGAGTTGAACTAGCGCTGATGTTCAAGCAGCTAGCCTGAAAACCGATCCCTCGATCCGTTTCCGTGGCTATGAAATCTTGTGAGGCTCCGCGTATGCTTCAATTGGATTGCAGTAAGTAGATGCCCCACGCCTGATTGGGTGATCCTGTCATGTCTTTTCCGAGGACAAAGATCGCGAACTTGCCGTTGGTTAGCTGGCCGGCGATTGCGACGGCAGAAAATGAATAGTTCTTTCCGGTTGTATTCGCGGAGAAAGATGAGCCGATGTGAATGATCGCCGAAGGAAACAGACCGAAGGTCTTTGCATCCTGTACGCCAAGGTCGATGGCGAAATTGCAGTTGCCGAAGCCGCCGTTTGCCTGCACGGCGGGTGCGGCCGGATTATTGGCTGTGAAGTCTCCGCCGTATAACATGGTGGAGGTCTGCGTGGCGACTGCGGCGCAGGCTGACGGCAGATTGGAAAATCCGAACGAGGCCGGCGATGAAGACCAGTTCGCCGTCGAACCGGCCATGCCGCTGCCATAAAAGAAACCCATGTACTGCGCACTTACCAGCGAACCTATGCTGACAGCCGCTGAAGGCTTCGGCAGTCCTATTGCGCCTGTGCCTGCGCCGAGCGAATTTTCGTAGTAAGGTTTGCTGCTGATCTTTGAGCCGCCGTTATCTTCAACCAGAAGACCAGAAGGGCCAATGCCGAGGATCGCCTGTGGCTCGGTGACCACCGTGCTGCCGGTGCCGGTGCTGGTGACTGCGGGATTCGCGGGAACCGCCACGGTGTTTCCGTACACGGTCGAGGAACATGCGCCCGTGATGCTGCTCGCAGGCGCGACGGATGGAGTACCTCCGCCCAGCAGTGACTGATTAATATTTGCGAAGGTGACGGTGCTTCCGCTGGCGCTGATGTCAGAGCTGCCGTACGCCGTCTCCAATTGCGGGTTCCAGGTTAGCGGGCCCGTGCCTGAGTTGATCAGTGGCGCCGGAAGGGTGATGTACAGAAAAGTTTGCGCAGTCTTCATCGATGGGCAGGCGACGGCGGGAAGCAAGGGAACAAAGGGCTGTCCGGACAACTGGAGAAGCCCTGCGCTCTGGTCTGCCCATGCGAACATCCAGCCGTTTGCCTGTGGCGGACTGAAGGTGACCCCGCTGCATCCATTCACTGTGCGCGTGCCGCAGGCGTACGTCAGCTCCAACTGCCGCAGGCCGCGGGCGAGTGTTGCTGTTTGGCCCGAATACTGGATTTGCGCGCCTGCCTGCGTGTCGCTGAATGCATAGGTGCTCTGGGCAAATACTGGAGGCTGGGTGGTGTTATCAATCGAGTAGCTGGCCTGGGTTGCAGTGGCGCTGCCGGTCCCGCCGTACACCGAGGGGCTCATGTAAAGCTGCGGCCCACTTGCAGCCGCAGTTGGAATGTGCGCAGAACCGCTGCAGGCATTCAAGACTCCGGCCAGCACCAGCGCTGCCATGCATCGCGCCGGCAAAGACGCTGTTTTCAATGCCAATGAGCGATGTTTTGCAATCGTCATGCGAACTCTCCTAAAAGCCCAGCTTGAGCGCGAACTGCAGAATGCGGGGATCGTGCGCATCGACCGGATGTAAAAATGAATTTCCGGTAAGGCATCCCGAAGCTCCGGCAGAATAGCCGGTCGTTATGTCGCCATAGCAATTGATCACGTTGTTGCCGGTGTTGCCGGGATGACTGGGGTCATAGATTCGAAATTGCGTGTGATTGAAAACGTTGAAAGCCTCGACGCGAAATTCAACGTCGGCCTTCTCCTGAAACATCTTGAAGTGCTTCAGCATGGAAACGTTGAAGTTGATGCGGGACGGATTGCGGAGATAGTTGCGGCCCGAGTTGCCAAACGACAGTCCGCGCGGCGCGGTAAATGCGCCTGGATTCAGGAGCAGCGGACCGATATTTTGCCCACCGTTGACAACCGCAGGCTTTTGACCGTGAGCGTCGGTGCCGGGCAAGATGTCGGCGTAGGAGCCCACGCCAAGCCCATTGCCAACGCCAGCATTGTCAGCGGTTCCGGTACCGTCAGAGCCGCCGCCATTGATGACGCTGAATGGTGTGCCCGTCTGCCAGGTGGTGATACCGGCGATCTGCCAGTTGTTCAACAGCCGGTTGAGCAACTGATGGCCAGCTTGCTGCGGCTTTCCAGCATGTACACCGTCGGTCGATTCATCTCCGCCCAGCAGATTGGCGAAACCATCCAACCAGCGCGGCAGCGGGAGCGTATAGACGTAGTTGATATTGAGCATGTGCCTCTGATCGAAATCCGAACTGCCGCGATTGGAGCGGATGTCGAGCGAGTTGGTGAAGTTGGCGCTGGAACGGTCAGAAGAGTCGTCAACCGAATGGCTGTAGGTGTAGGCAACGCCGATCGTGACCGGCCCCGTCACTTCGCGCAGTGTGCTTTGCAACGCGTGGTAGGACGAGGTGGCGACGTTTTCGACGGAGACGATGTTGCTGAAACCTCTGTAGGCACGGAAGGAGTCGGCACTTGTTCCAAACGGCGTTGTGCCACCGCTGCCACCAACAAAGCCGGGATTGCCTGTGCAGGCAATGACCATGTTGATCCATCCCGGAGAGGTGGGGCCGATTCCGGG
>Ga0207834_1000009_pt1 | contig 69443 bp, 57 predicted proteins | sample LuqExpMetagenom5_FD_187763 | JGI IMG/M metagenome (GOLD analysis project Ga0207834, IMG submission 187763) | Tropical forest soil microbial communities from Luquillo Experimental Forest, Puerto Rico - Sample 5 (SPAdes) | ecosystem: Environmental > Terrestrial > Soil > Tropical forest ...
TGTACTACGTCGATGGGAAGGTAGGTCGCTTTCCCATCGTATGAAACTATTTTATCTCCCTTTTGCAGACCGGCCTCCGTTGCAGGCGAATTTGCCGATACCTGGCTTATTTCAGTCGATGAATACCCCTCTATCATGAAAACCGCCGTAAGCAGTACCACCGCCAGTAATATGTTCGCGAGGGGCCCGCCTAGAGCCGTCAGCGCTCGCACATACTTCGGCTTGTTGCTGAAGGACGTCTCACTGTCGGACGCCTCTTCCTCCCCCTCCATCTTGACGTAGGCCATAAATGGTATCAGACGCAGAGAATACATCGTTTCCCCGCGCTGTATGCTGAATATCTTGGGGCCGAAAAACAATGAAAACTCGAGCACCTTGATGCCCGTTTTCTTTGCTATTATAAAGTGCCCCAGCTCATGTACTATAACGATTATGTTAAAAGCAAGTATAGACAAAATTAAATTCATAGATTTTCTCGAACCATCCTTCTCGCCCATCTGTCTACTTCTATTATATCATCAAGATGCGGCATTGTATTCACGATATGGGACTCCATGACCTTCCCGATCAGCCGCGGTATGTCGCAGAAGCCGATCTTCCTGCGAAGGAACAGCTCTACTGCAGCTTCATTCGCGCCATTCATCGCCGCAGGCATGGTACCGCCGGCTTTTATTGCCTCGAGTGCAAGTCCAAGACATTCGAAGCTCTCCATATCCGGTTCCTCGAAGGTCAGACTGCCGCAATTCAAAAGATCAAGTCTTGAAAATTCGTTTGAAGCCCTCTCCGGCCAGGTCAGGGCCAGCTGTATTGGTATCCTCATGTCGGGCGAGCCCAATTGCGCAATCACGGAGCCGTCAACGTATTCGACCATGGAGTGTATGATGCTCTGGGGGTGAACTACCACCTTTATCCTGTCCGGTTCGAATCCGAACAGCCAGCGTGCTTCGATGACCTCAAGGCCCTTATTCATAAGTGTTGCAGAATCTATGGTGATCTTGCTGCCCATTTTCCAGTTGGGGTGTTTAAGTGCTTCCGAAACCGCGACTTTTTCAAGTTCAGCTCTCGACCTTCCCCTGAACGGCCCGCCTGAGGCTGTTAGTATAAGTCTTTCGACGTCCTGCTTCCGGTTGGCCGCAAGGCACTGGAATATGGCCGAGTGCTCGCTGTCCACCGGAAATATCGAAACTCCGTGTGCATAAGCCTCGGAAATGACTAGCTGACCTGCCGTAACAAGTGTTTCCTTGTTTGCGAGAGCTATATTCTTTCTGTTGCGTATCGCTTCCATGGTGGGAACGAGTCCGGCTACCCCTACAATCGACGTCACGACCGTATCGGCGCTGTCGATGGAGGCGGCTGCCTTCAGTCCCTCAAGGCCGGAATGGATCTCTATCAGATGAGCCTTGACAAGATCGCCCAGCCTGCGTTCAAGCTCCAGCGCCATCGCGCCTTCGCCGATCGAAACGAGCTGCGGTCTGAATTCCCTTGCCTGCGCTTCCAGCAGATCTATATTCGAATTGGCCGTCAGGGCTGCTACCCTGATGCCAAGGTTTCTTGCTGCATCCAGTGTCTGTTTCCCGATCGAGCCGGTCGATCCAAGTATCGAAATGCATTTTGCCATTATCCATGCTCCCTGCCGCCAATTGCGCTGAATTGCGCATAAACGGCTCATACGTCTCTTTAAATATTACCCTAAAAAGACCAGTTTAATATAAAAATATACGACCGGCGCGACGAACAGTATGCTGTCCAGCCTGTCAAGCACGCCGCCGTGCCCGGGCATGATGCTGCCGTAGTCCTTTATGCCGGCTGCCCTTTTGACCGCAGACGCGGACCAATCCCCTATCTGCGAGATCACGCCGCAAAACAGTCCCAGTATAGCAAAATGCAGAAGCGGTATTTTCAGCACATCATAAAAATAAAGCCCAAACAGCAGCATTGCCAGCATGCAGCCAACCACGCCGCCTATGCAGCCTTCAAGCGATTTCTTCGGGCTGATCTTGGGCAGTATTTTCGTCTTCCCTATCGCCACTCCCGTAAAATAAGCAAATGTGTCGGTCGCCCAAGCTCCGATGAAAATCAGCCATATGTAAAGATAACCTTTCTCCATGTTTCTCGTCAGAGTAACGAAAGAGAACAGAAAAACCACGTATACCATGCCGAAAAGCGTCAAGGCTATGTCTGTCAGAGAATACCTGCCGTTTGAGAACATCATAATACAAAATAACACTACTATTAAAGTAAAAACAAACATAGCAGCGATTTCTAGCGTATTGCCGCCTATCAGAGCGCTCATTCCGATGATCAGAGCATTCATTCCGCCGGCCGAAGCTCTCGTTCCTCTAAGCATTGCTTTCATGCCGGCTTCCACCAGTCTTAAAACTATCGGATACAGAAGCGCCAGACACGATAGATAGCCCAAAGCATAAACAGGCTTGTATCCCGATTTTTCCAATGCTTTATAGAATTCATGAATGCCGATCAGCGCAAGTGTGAATATGGCAAGACCGACAGCGGTACTTCCCAGATACATAACGCCCGCCAGCAGTACGATTGCGACTGCGGCGCTGATTATCCTCGTTTTCATTTTTTATAGACCTCCAAAACGCCTGTTTCTTCTCTGAAATTCACCGAGTGCCTCAAAAAGGTCATTCTTTGAAAAGTCCGGCCATAATATGTTCGAGTACCAGAACTCGGCATAGGAAGACTGCCAGAGCAGGAAATTGCTGAGCCTCTGTTCACCGCTCGGCCTGATCACAAGATCGGGATCCGGGATTCCGGCGGTATAAAGGTAATCTGAAAACATCTTCTCATTGATGTCATCGGGATCAATCCGTCCCTGTTTCACATCGTACGCAATCCTTGCCGCTGCATTTACTATCTCGCTCCTGCTGCCGTAATTCAGGGCTATGACAAGCGTCAATCCCGTATTTTTCGATGTATTGCCTGTGACTCTCGCCGTTTCCGCCTTTATCTCCTGCGAAAGCGCCTGTATATCACCGATAATTTTTATTCGAATATTCTCTCCCGCCAACTCCTTGTCGGCATTCTTCAGAAACTCCAGCAGCAGCGACATCAGCGATTCGACCTCGTCCTTGGGCCGGTTCCAGTTTTCCGTGGAAAATGCGTACGCCGTGAGGTATTTGATACCCAGCGCGTTGCACTCTTTTACTATCCGTTTAAGGGTATTGGCGCCCTCCCTGTGGCCGACGCTCCTGGGAAACCCTCTTTTAGCCGCCCAGCGGCCGTTACCATCCATGAATATCGCTATGTGCGCCGGTATTTGCTTGTTCCTGTCAAATAAAGGCTGTGTTTTCTTTTTAAACCCTGAAAACCACATGTAATACCTCCGACTTTCAAAAAAAGACAATTCCGCGGTTCAAATCCATCGGACCGATTCCTGCGGAAGTGTCCTCTCACCAATCCATTATGTTCCAACCCAGGCACGGTGTCAATACCGCCGTATCAGGTTTCCAAACCGCACACGAGCAATACTATAGTGTCGTCAGAAGATACGCTCTGTCTGACGACACGTGAATTTTTACCATATCCGGCCTGCCTTAATCTTGGCGGAGCCGTAAGCTGTACTTCCACTTTGCTGTAACCGAGGGAAGCCAGCATATTTATGGCCTTCTCCAGTTTATATCCGGAGACGTCCGGTATATCAGTTATGTTCTGCAGCGTCAAACCTCCATTATTTCCTTGTCCTTGAGCTCGACGATCTTGTCGATATCGGTTATATATTTGTCGGTCATCTTCTGGATATCCTCTTCGGCGTCCTTCAGGTCATCCTCGGTGATCTCGCTGTTCTTTTTCTGTACCTTGAAATGCTCTATTGCATCCCTTCTGATAGTACGAACGGCCACCTTGCAATCCTCGCCGTACTTTTTGACGCTTTTGGTCAGCTCTCTTCTTCTTTCCTCGGTAAGTATCGGGAATATCAGACGGATGACCTTGCCGTCATTGTTCGGGTTTATGCCTATGTCCGATTTCTGTATGGCTTTCTCGACTTCCTTGAGCATCTTGGCTTCCCACGGCTGGATGACGATAACACGCGCTTCCGGTACGGAAATTGCTCCGATCTGGTTTATGGGAGTCGGTGCGCCGTAATAGTCCACAGTTATCCTGTCCAGTATCGCCGGGTTAGCTCTGCCTGCCCTCAACCCTGAAAGATCCTCCTTGAGCACATGGATAGCCTTGAGCATCTTGTCTTCAATGTCCTTGTAAGCGGCGTTTGCCATATGAAAACCTCCTTCAAATGATTTATCAATAAGATTGGTTTTAGAATAAGGTTGTTCCGATTTTTTCACCCATGATTACCTTCAATATGTTTTCGGGATCGCTCAGATCGAAAACTATAAGCGGTATCTTGTTGTCCATGCAAAGCGATAATGCCGTCGAATCCATTATCGAACCGAGTCTTTTGGAAAGTGCGTCTGCAAAGCTGATGGATTCGAATTTGACGGCGTCGGGGTTCTTCTTGGGATCGCAGTCATATACGCCGTCCACCATAGTTGCCTTCATTATGACGTCCGCGTCGATCTCGGCAGCACGGAGAGCCGCAGTCGTATCGGTCGAAAAGTAAGGATTGCCTATGCCGCACGCGAAAATGACGATCCTCTTCTTCTCGAGGTGCCTTACTGCCTTCCTCCTGATATACGGTTCAGCTATCTGCCTCATTTCTATGGCTGTCTGCACCCTTGTCGGGACTCCCCTCGATTCGAGCGCATCCTGCAGTGCCAGTGAATTCAAGACTGTGGCCAGCATGCCCATATGGTCGGCAGTCGTACGATCCATGCCCTTGCCACTCCTGCCTCTCCAGAAATTGCCGCCGCCTACTACTATCGATATTTCCACTCCCAGCTTGTAGGCCTCACAGATCTTGTCGGATATGGCTCCCAGCGTATCTGTATCGATGCCCGTCTTCTGACCGCCTGCCAGCGCTTCACCGCTCAGTTTCAGCAATATCCTCTTATACTTTGGTGTCATGTTGGTAACAACCCCCGCTCTATATTTATTGTTCTACAAAAATTCATAAATTCCTGCCTGGTTGACGATACTGCATTAAAAAGGGAACATAACTTGTATGCTCCCTCATTAAATCAACCACCGATTTGTTTCGCTACTTCTTCCGCGAAATTCTCTTCTTTCTTTTCGAGTCCCTCTCCTCTTTCGAAGCGGGCAAATCGTCTAATATTGATGTTTTCGCGTATCGCGGCGATCTTTTCAGTGACAAGCTGTTTGATAGTCTTGTCAGGATCCTTGATCCAGGGCTGTTCCATCAGGCAAATTTCCTTATAGTACTTATCGATCCTGCCTTCGACCATCTTTTCGATGATCTTTTCAGGTTTGCCTTCGTTTCTCGCCTGTACCCTGAGAATGTTCATTTCCTTCTCGAGTACGTCGGTCGGCACATCTTCCCTCTTGACGTATTCAGGTTTTGCGGCTGCTATCTGCATCGCAATATCCTTTACGAACTGCTTGAATTCTTCATTAGCGGCAGCAAAGTCGGTTTCGATGTTGACTTCCACCAATACTCCTATTCTGCCGTTATCGTGTATATATGAACCTACAAGGCCTTCCGCTGCAATTCTGCCAGCTTTCTTTGCGGCTGCTGCCAGGCCTCTTTCCCTAAGTAACTCGATCGCCTTGTCGGTATTGCCGTCTGCATCGGTCAGAGCCTTCTTGCAGTCCATCATTCCGGCGCCGGTCCTCTCACGGAGCTGTTTTACCATTTCAGCAGTAATCATCCAAATTCCTCCAAACGATAGTAATCATATTATTGGCCTCATATCAGGCGTTTATTCCACTGTCTCTTCAGCCACGACGTCAGTTTCGTTGATCTTGTTTTCGGCTTCATTGCTTTCGGTAGAAAGCTGTTCGCCCTGACGTCCTTCGATAATGGCGTCGGCGACCTTTGCAGCGATCAGTTTTACAGCCCTGATTGCATCGTCGTTTCCGGGGATGACATAGTCCACTTCGTCAGGATCGCAGTTCGTATCTACGATTGCAACAACCGGTATACCGAGCTTCCTTGCTTCAAGGATCGCATTTCTTTCCTTCCTGGGGTCAACGATGAACATTGCGCCCGGAAGCTTCTTCATGTTCTTTATGCCGCCAAGGTATTTCTCGAGCTTTTCCATCTCGCCCCTGAGCTTGATGACTTCCTTCTTGGGCAGTACGTCGAACATTCCGTTCTTTTCCATGCCTTCGAGCTGGTTGAGCCTGTCGATCCTCTTGCGTATGGTTTTGAAGTTGGTGAGCATTCCGCCGAGCCATCTTGCGTTAACAAAATACTGTTCGCTTCTCTCTGCTTCTTCCTTAATGGAGTCCTGAGCCTGCTTTTTCGTACCGACAAAAAGGACGTCGCCTCCGTTCATGGAGATCTCCCTTATAAAGAAGTATGCTTCTTCGATTTTTTTGACGGTTTTCTGAAGATCGATGATGTAGATGCCGTTTCTCTCCGTAAAGATGTATTCGGCCATTTTAGGGTTCCATCTCCTGGTCTGGTGGCCAAAATGCACACCGGCTTCCAGCAGCTGTTTCATTGAAATAACTGACATTTGAATGTCCTCCTTTAGTTTATACCTCCACGGTTCTCATCCGGCCGGAAGACCATTCGGCACTTTTCCGGCAGTCGAACTGTGTGTGTATTTTTTCGTTAAATAGTATAACACGCGACAAATTATTTAGCAAATAAATTTTCAGTAAAGCTCCTTGACCGCCTGTTTTATTGCGTAATACGCCGGCTTGGGCATCAGTTCCTGGTCCACAATGCCCCAGAAACACTCTGACGGACATAGTTCTTTTCCGCAGTGATAGCAGTATTTCGCGTCCTTCCAGCAGAAAAGAAAGGAGCCGAGCACATTCGGGTTTTCAGCGAATATTTCGAGGCCGCGGCGGATATATTTCGCCTGTACCTCTTCCGTATGACCGCCGGAGACTTCATGGTGCCACCCGAATACATGACAGACACTGTTAAGTCCGGCCGGTATCGGTTCATCCTCCGGAGGTTTCTCTCTGACCTGGCCGCCTGAAGAATAGCCCCATTCGTTCGCAAGAACGGGAAGATGGTAGCGCTCGTGAAGCTTGTCTATCACATAGCTCCACCTTTCGACGTCGTCGCCCTGCCACGAGCCGAAGTACTGGTCATCCCCGATGTAGCCGAAGCTGTGGCCTTCGCGGTATGCCATATCGGCGACCTTGAGACCTTCCTCGTAGTATCTTGACAGGTTGATCCCGCATAATGCGTCGGGATCCGCTGAAACGATCCCCCTGGCGGACCAGTATGCCGTTTCTGCGGCGACCTCCGTAGAATAATCGCCATGGAAGGTTTCGATGTCTATCTCATTCATGATGCACCACAATGGGCCTGTTAAGCCGTTCAGATCATTTGCCAGCCATTCGCAGGTTTTTTTCACATTTTCATAATACTCTTCTGTGCCCTTCCTGCCGATAAAATCCGGCCACATATCCACCCACATTGTTTTGTCAAGCTTGTGATCGAATAAATATATCCCCAATCCCGGAGTTGTCGGCATTATTTTAAATCCTTTGGCTGAGCAGGCCTCGATCTGACTACGGACTTTTGTATATTCCTCCGACAGCTGTCCATACATTGCATCTTTCCATGGAAAGACAAGATTCATCCTGAGCCAGTTGAAACCAGCCTCCTTAATCATGTCCAGATCCCGTTCCGCCGGGTCGAAGCAGCATATGCCGACAGCCTTTTTATCAAGCTTCATTATATTATCCTCCACTCATTACTGAATAAATCAAGCACCGGCAGGTTTTGTTTCAACCGCCGGTACCAGTCAGTTTGCGCTACTATACTTTACGTATTTCCATAACAGTCTTACCCGGCTTTAGTCCAGGCGCATTTGCTGTAATTGTGACGACGCCCTGATCCCCCGTCGTTTTCACGAGCGCCAGCGCAAACCCGGCCAATACTCTGCGTACCGGCGATTTCATTGGCGTCATATCCGTGGGCAGGCCATTGTCCATACCGATCAGTACGGCAGGTCCTTCTATAGTCAAACAAACTTCATCATCTGCGGTAGGAACGAGGTTCCCCTCGCCGTCTTCTATACGGATGATGCAGTGTGCCACTTCATGCTTGCCTGAGAAAGCCTTCAAGTCAGGCTCCAGGACGATTTCGGCCGTCTCCCCGGTAGTCCGTACTTCCTCCGTGACCAATACATTGCCATACCTGTCCCGGCCTACAGCACGGATGACACCGGGTTCGTAGGGCACATCCCAGCTCAGGTGCAGATCGTTCGTGGTAACAGGCAGCACGGGCAAATCGAAATGCCCGTAAGTTTCCGTCATCCCCTGCGCGGGAAATTCCAGGCACTTTGTTCCAAGCGACCTGCCGTTCAGGAAAAGCTCCACAGTGCTGCAGTTGGTGCAGCAGAGTACAGGGATGACGGACCCTTCCCGCCCTTTCCAGTTCCAATGGGGGAAAAGGTGTATCAAGGGCTTTGGGGTCCACAGGCTCTGATACAGATAATATCCGTCCTTCCTGAAGCCGCAGGTATCGAGCACTCCTCCGGGATAGCCTTTGCTTGGCCAGCGCGCTTCGCCAATGTAATCGATGCCGCTCCACATGAAGTCTCCACAGACAAAATCGTTGGACATGGTTTGTTTCAACAGGTGCTCTACGCGGATGAACCGGCTGAAATAAGGCATTGCCCGCCATTTGCCGGATTCGGCCTTCATGCTGTAATCTCCGCGCACGCCTCCGGCCCCGGTATGCTCAGTGCCGATGATTATTTTGTCCGGGTAGTTATACCTCTCCCAGGCATACGCCGTCTCGGCATGCATCCTCCACCGGTTGACATAGTTTATTCCAAGCACGTCCAGTGTTTTTATGAATTCGTCGGTCGTCCTGTTCTGATCGGCCTTTATGTTGTCGCAGGCCGAAGTCACAAGGCGCGTGGGATCCTCGCGGTGGCAGATATCCTGCAGGCGTTTTGCATCTTTCCAGCCATCCTTGTGCGACTGGTCCGGTATCTCATTTCCTATGGACCATATCACGACGCTCGGGTGATTGCGATCCCGCCTTACCATGTCCGCCAGATCCTTTTCGGCGTCCTTGTCGAAGACCTGCCCATATCCGTAGGAAACTTCATTATTATCGCTCTTCCTTTTGATTATCCGCCATTCATCGAATGCTTCGTCCATCACATAAAAGCCCATTCTGTCGCACAAATCGAGCAGCTCGGGCGCAGGAGGATTATGCGCCATCCTTATGGCATTGCACCCCATCTCCTTAAGCTCTTTCAACCGCCGCACCCAGACGGTTTCAGGGATCGCAGCCCCTGTGCTGCCGCCGTCCTGATGTATGCAGACTCCGTTGAGCTTTGTACGGATGCCGTTTATCGAAAATCCGTTATCCTTGTCGAACCGTATGTATCGTATCCCGAAAGAAGTCAGGACTTCATCCTGAAGCTTGCCGCCCTTGCTGACTCTTGTACGCAGGGTATATAGCACGGGGTTCTCATGCGACCAAAGGGTGGGCTTATCGATTGTAAGCATCTGTTCGTGTACGACGGCTTCAGGGCTCTCCTGCTCCGTCAGTACATTGCCTGAGTGATCCAGCACGGCAAGCGTTACTGCCGCTGGTTCCGTCAGTTCGATGAGTGCAACGGCCACTGCTTTGTCTTCGCCTGTGTCCGGCGTCAAAACAAAGACCCCTTTTTCCGCCACCCTGCATTTCTCGGTCTGTATCAGCCATACATGCCTGTATATACCTGAACCGGTATACCACCTGGAATTAGGCTGTTCGGAATTATCGACCCGCACTGCCAGAATATTATCGCCATCTCTCAGATATGGAGAAATATCGTACTCAAAGCCTGTATAACCGTAATTGTGACGTCCCAGGCTGACCCCGTTTATCCATATGTCGCTCTTTTGATATACTCCGTCGAATCTCAGCAGGGTCACAGGTCCTTCAGGCTTGTTGAAATGCTTGCGGTACCATCCGATGCCGGCCGGCAAATAGGCGCCGTCTCCTCCGGCCGGATTGCTGCGCTCAAATTTACCTTCAACGCTCCAGTCGTGAGGCAGGTCCAGGTCGCGCCATTGTATGTCGGAATAATCCGGCAAGGCTGCACCCGGGTGATCTCCCAGGTTGAACTTCCAGTCTGCATCAAAAGAAACTGTTTTACGTGACATATCACTGTGCCTCCCATAAATATGCTTACCAGATGGCCGGTTCTCTGCCGGAACATACTAAATCGGACTTTCAGGCAGCACACCGCGGTATCATATCATCTACTTTACCACAGGTAAAAATCAGGAACCATTATGTAATATTTCGATTAATTTCAATATTCTATGCTTTTAAAGAAATTTGCATTATATGACCCCTTTCAAATACTTTTGGGTCAATTCAGCCTTTGGGTTTATGAAAAGATTTGCTGTCTGCCCTTTTTCAACCAGCTCTCCCTGGTAGAAAAAGGCGCAATAATCTGAAATTCGGCTGGCCTGCTCCATATTGTGTGTGACAATTATTATTGTATATTTCTCCTTGAGCTGCAGCAGCAGCTCTTCTATATTATACGTGGAGATAGGGTCAAGGGCTGAACAGGGTTCGTCAAAAAGAATAATACCCGGATTGAGCATCAGTGTTCTTGCGATGCAGAGCCTCTGCTGCTGTCCGCCTGATAATTTCAGAGCTGTTTTATTAAGCCTGTTTGAAACTTCATCATACAGGCCGGCGTTTTTCAAATTCATAATGGCCATTTCGACCATTTCGTTATGGCTGACCTTGTAATGTTCCTTCACCGGCAGCAGCATGTTACGGATAATCGTTGTCGGCAGCGGGTTCGGCTGCTGAAAAACCATTCCTATCCCCTTTCGTAATTCTTCAATGAATTTTCTGTCGTTTTTTTCATACACATTCTTTCCGGCTATTTCTATCAAGCCTTCAATTCGAAAATCAGCAGACAGATCATTCAATCGGTTAATTGAACGCAGAAGTGTGGTCTTACCGCTTCCGGATGGTCCAATGAAGGCATATATTCTGTTTTTGTGTATATCAAGCTCAATATTTTTAAGCACACTTGTACTTCCGTACCATGCGTTCAAGCTTCTTATCTTAACTAAAACCTCTTCCATCACTTCTTCCCCATTTCTTTTGACACGAAATTGAAACCCATTGTTATCGCATTAAGCAGGATAATTATAAGAATCAGAATCAGGGATGCTCCGAAGGCAACGGTATAATTGTTTCCCTCTCCTGCCGGGGAGGTATAGTAAATATAGGTCGTCAGAGTAGATCCTGTATTCTGCAAAGCAGACAGCCAGTTTTGAGGCTCATACCAGGGCTGGTTGCCGGTCATACGGAGAGTTCCCCCGAGTGTAAGCCATACAATTGCCGTATCCCCGATAATTCTGCCCATTCCAAGAATGACACCGGTTGCGAGACCGTCTGTTGCCGCCCTCATGGCTATTTTTACGATTGTCTGCCATTTTGTAGCGCCCAGAGCGTACGAGCCTTCTATATATGATTCGGGTACAGCCTTAAGCGCCTCCTGCATTGACTTGATTACAAACGGCAGAATCATTATGGCCATCACTATTCCACATACAAGGAAGGATTTTCCGTATGCCCTGGACGACCCTTCGACCCCATCGACCATTGTTGATAAAAACGAAAACTCCGGTCTTGTAAAAATTGTCAGAGCAAACAGCGCTACAACTATAGTTGGCACTCCAGCAAGTACATCAATTGCAAATTCAACCGCCTTGGTCAGCATACCTTTCTTTGAATAAAAACATAAGTATATTGCAGTTGCCAGTGAAAACGGAAAAGCAACAACAGTTCCGATAATAGTAAGCATGATCGTCCCGATCATTGGAGTCAGTATTCCTCCGGCTTCGGTGTTTATTGCAGATGCATTGGGTTCCTTTATAAGAAAATCAAGTGATATGGCGCAATGTCCCAAATATACGATATCTATGATAATAAGCAGGCATGCACTTACTACAATGCCTGCCGACAACCATGAATATACATAGCCAAGCTCCGAGTATACAGCATTGTTTTTTATTTTATTCATCATGGCCCTTCACCTTCCTGATCTGTTTTTCAACCAATTTGGCACTTACCGAAAGTATGGCGCTGAAAACAAGCAGGATCGCACCGCAGGTGAAAAGTGCGCTTTCGACTGCCGGTACGCTCATGGCTTCGGATTTATTAATAATAGCTGCAGAAAGCGGCAAAATCGGAGTCAAAAAGCCAACGAAGCCTTTGGTGAAATCAGGCAGGTAGCCTATACCGCCGCATACCATCGATACGGCGATTGCTTCTCCTATACCGCGCCCCGCCCCCAGAATTATACCGGCTGTTATTCCCGAAAGTGCCGAGGGGATAACGATTTTCCAGATTACCCTGAAATGGCTCATACCAAAAGCATATCCCACTTCTCTGTAACTGGCCGGTACTGAATTGACCGCATCGATAGACAACGAGATAATCGTTGGCACTATCATAAAGGATAGGATTATTACGCTTGAAAGCAGGTTTCTTCCGGTCATCTGGAAATATTCAAGGTATGCTATCTGCATATCGACTGTAACGAAGGTCTTTTCAACAAATGGAACTACGGTTATGGTACCTATCAGTCCAAACACTACGGAAGGAATTGAAGCCAACAGCCTGACAATCGCTTTGACGAATATACTCAGCTTCGCAGGCATAAACTCACAAATCGCCATAGTTGCCCCAATACCAAGTACAGAGGCAATAACCAAAGCAATCAGTGTTGAAAAAAAAGTGCCTCCAATGAGTCCAAGCATTCCGAAAGTAACCGCAGGATCGCCATTTTGGGCATTAAATGCATCGGAAATCTGCTTGTCAAAACCTGTCTGCGTGAAAATTTTCAAACCGCTGCTGACCAATACAGGCGATGCCTTATAAAAAACAAAATAAAACATGAACACCATTACAATAACAGCAACAAATGAAAGTACCCTGATAATAATCCCCGGTACCAAATCATTTAGTTTTAATTTCATATAAAAATACCTCTTCATTCTAAAAGGGACAGGCAATACGCCTATCCCTTTCATATTGAATTATCTTTGTAATGGATTATCTGAAGGGTACATAGCCTTCCTTTGAAACTATCTCGTTCTGGCAGGTTGTAGCCCTGAGGTAATCTATCAGTTTTGCGGAAATACCGGCAGGCCTGCCTTTTGTAAATACATACAGCTGACGGCTCATAGGATATGCGCCATTCTTTATGTTCTGCGGGTTGCAGACGATACCGTTAAGCGTCAATGCTTTAACGGAGCTGTCAACATAGCCTACTGAATCAAAACCTATCGCATTCTCATTTTTTGCAACTGCCTGTTTGAGAAGTGCTGATGAGGTATAGGGCGTCGCTGTTGAAACTACTTTTGCCTTATTCAGCAGCATTTCTTCCAGTGTAGTCAGCGTACCGGAGCCTGTTTCACGTGTCTGTACAAGGATCGGTGCGTTATTGCCTCCAACATCCTTCCAGTTCTTGATTTCTCCCAGGAATATTTTCGCCGCCTGATCCTTTGTCAAATTTTTTACAGGATTATTAGGATTAACTATAATCGCTATTCCGTCGTCAGCTACCACGTATGGATTGAGCTTCGAGGTTTCGTCGGGTGTAAGCGACCTGCTCGACATTCCTACGTTATTTGCGCCGTTTATGGTATCCTTGATCCCTGCGCCGGAGCCGCCGCCCGCAACAGTAATTGACAATCCTTTGTTCTGTGCGATCAGCTTGTCAGCGGCAGCCTGCATTATCGGCTGAACTGTGGTTGAACCTGATACCTTTAAAGAGCCTGTAAGGCCTGTAAAATATTTGATTGTAACGGTGTTTGACGAACTGTTGTAATCTACGGCTGCACCTATTGATTCTGCAATAGCTTTTAAAGGAATCATTGTTTTTCCGTTAATAATTCTCGCAGGGGTAGCTAACGTTTTGGATGCGCCGTTTACCGTATAAGTATTTGAATTTATAGTGAATATGACCCTGTAGCCTGCCGTCTGAACTGTAACCTGCTTCTTTACCTGGTTCCAGGTTACTTCTGCGCCGAGGTTTTCACTAACTACCTTTACAGGTACAAGTGCTGTTCCATTTTGAACTACCGGTGCCGTATCCGATGTAATTGTTTTACCATCGATATCAATCCTGATCGGGCTGGCTGCAAATGCGAACGAACTCATCAACCCAAGGGACAGAACTGCTGCTGATAGCAAAGCTGCTATTTTCTTAGAAGTTTTCATTGAAATACCCCCTATAAATTTGTTTAATTTAAACTCACTTTCATAAAGCTGATTACTTGATTAAGTCAGCTACCTCAGTCGGTACATAGAACGTGCCGTCAATGTTGACATCAATACTGCTGATTTCATATACGGAACCGTTTAATATAACATAGTTCTTGTTTTCAGGGATAGCCAAGGTGTTGGAGCCTTTAGTTACAACCAGCTGTACGTTTTCAGGATTGGATCCATCTACTGTGACCGTCGCACCCTTTGCTTCAAATGTGGTTTTGGCGGTTTTGTAAAGATCGTTCGTTACATTTTTCAGATTGATATTCCACATAGCTGCACTGATATTGGCCAGATCGGTATTGTCGATTGTTCCGGTTATCCTGTTGTCGCCCGGCAGGTAAGAGTACAGTACGATATCTTCACCGGTATGGCCTGTTGTTGTCCATCCGATACAAGCTCTTTTCGAAATCATCGGACCTACCGTGTAGTTCATGGAACCTGCTTTTGTGTCTTTAATTGCAGCCACTTCAGCATCAGTCAAATCATCAATGCCATAATAATTTGACATGACTTCCTTAATATTTGACCTGTCAGCATTTAATTTTGCTTCTATTCCCTCACCTGTAAGTTTGGCTTTTTTCAGAGGAGCTATGAATTTGGAAACAGGATCCTTATCGTATGTTCCTGACGTGTCGGAATTGCCTATCGATATGCCGCCATTTCCGTGGTCCGTCACTGCTATGACCATTGTATGCCCATCTTTTTTAGCAAAATCAAGTGCAGCCGATACTGCTTTATCAAAGGCATTTACGTCGGAAATAACTCCGATTGGATCATTTGCATGCGCTGCCCAGTCAATTTTTGATCCCTCGATCATTATGAAGAAACCCTTGTTGTTTTGGCTCAGAATATTGAGAGCTGATTTCGTCATTTCTGCCAATGAAGGTTCGTTCGGTGTATTTACCGTCCTGTCCATTTCATATGACATTGCTACCGGTGCAAACATTCCCCATGTTTTACCGGTCAGGCCGGAAAGTCCATCTTTTGTAGTTATGTAGTTGTAGTCATTATTTTTTAATACGCTTATAAGGTTCTCATTATCAGGTCTGTCAGCAAGATTTTTACTTCCGCCTCCGAAAACAACGTCGATATTGTTGTAAACCTGTTGCTCTGCAATTATATATTCCTTGCTTCTGTCAGGATAATGGCTTGAATAGCCGGCCGGAGTGGCATGCATGACCTGTGAAGTTGAAATAAGCCCTGTTGACTTGCCCGCCAGCTTTGCTGCTTCAAGAATTGTTGCCAACGGAGACTTCTGATCACTTACTCCAAGGAACTTGTTATTGGTCTTTACTCCTGTAGACATTGCTGTAGCTGCCGGTGCGGAATCTGTTATGGCACCCGGTATGTTATTGTTAACCCAGTATGTACGGACAAGTCCGCTGGCCATATCGTCAAGCGCCATCTTTTTAGTCGTGTCAATGTTTCCGGTTTTTGCATCATAAGAATTGTACCAGCGTGTGAGTGCTACCCCATCTTCGCTCATTCCGTCCGCTATCATAACTATGATGTTTTTAATGCTGGAATTTGTTTTGTATGCATCTTTGGCACTAAGCGCAAAAGAACCTGTTGAAAAGCATATCAGCAATACAAAAACAAGAATGATCGTTGATACTTTTGTTAATTTCATAATTCCCTCCATAAAAATATTTTGTTAAATTCGATGATCCTATTTTTACAGAGCAATATTAATTTTGTATAATGCCATCGTTAATTTTTTGGCTTTATTTGTTAATTTAATGCTAAGTTTATAGACCAGCGATGAAACGCGGGGACGGTTTAAATAAATTTATATTTATCGGACAGGCAAATAATCGGAATATCGCTCATATACTTATATGGTGACTAATTTTTCAGGAGGTGCTCCGTTTGCTGCACTTCTTATTCACCATGATGAATGAGGTCCTGGGCAGTGTCTTTTTTCAGCTTGGATATGTTTCAGGCTCGAACTCGTTCCCTCAGCCATTATCCGCGGAAGAAGAGCAAAAATATATAGAAGCGTACAAAGAGGGCAATGAAGATGCCAGAAACACGCTGATAGAAAGAAATCTCCGGCTTGTGGCACACATAGTAAAAAAGTACAGCACGTTCAGCAGCGACAGCGACGACTTGATTTCCATAGGAACGATCGGACTGATCAAGGCAATATCCACGTTTGATCAGTCAAAAGGCACACGTCTGGCAACATATGCGGCACGCTGCATCGAAAATGAGATATTGATGCAGATCAGATCCACTAAAAAAATACAAAGCGAAGTATCCCTGCATGACCCGATCGGCGTGGATCGTGAAGGTAACGAAATAACACTGATAGACGTGATAGGCAATGAAACGGAATCGGTTATTGACGAAGTGGAATTGAAAATCCAAGTGAAGCGTCTTTATAATAAAATGAAATCCGTACTGAAAAAACGCGAAAAAACCGTTCTTGAACTGCGGTACGGACTTTTGAACGGAACAAGCAAGACGCAGAGAGAAATCGCCAGCATGCTCGGCATATCACGTTCTTACGTTTCACGGATAGAAAAAAAAGCGATAAAGAAATTGAGTAAGGAACTCGAACCTGACAGCTGCCAGTAAAACGGCAGCTTTTTGATTGTCAGGCGCAATACTTCCAGCGTCAATGAACTTTATTCATTCCGCATCATTACTTTACAGTGCCCCTTACAAATTGTTTGCACAGCTTATAGCAGCAACAGTGCTATTTTGCTGATATTCAGATGGTGTACAGCCCGATATTTTTTTAAATACCTTGCTGAAATAACAGGCATTGTCATACCCGAGCATATAAGAAATTTCATAGATCTTGTACTGTCCCTGCCGGATATATTGCTGTGCCTTCTCAATCTTTACTTCGTTGACATACTCGGTAAAACACATGCCTGTGTACTTATGAAAAAGCCAGCTCAGATATCCTTCGCTTATTTTAAGGTGATACGCAGCATTTTTAAGAGTAATGGCTGTTACACAATTTTCCTTGATGTAATTTTTTGCTTTGACTATCATGACGTGCTTGTCGTCTTTGTTACATTCATTCATACATTCTATGATGCGGCTGCGGTAATTTTCAAGCCACCCGGAGATTTCCGATGCGGTTCTCATCGAATACACTGCGTCGAGTTTAAGCTCATCATATCCATTCTTCTTTTTGAAATGCTGCCATTGGTCACCCATGTGTATATCGCACAAGCAGGAAATCTGGCTGCATAGATCGTAAATCACGCTCTTCTCAATTATTTTACCCTTGATATCGCTCTGTACGGTTTCAAAAAGATTGTTTACACCTGATATGTCAAAAAAAGAAATGATCTTGGGCAGTTCTTCCTTCATAACAATACTGAATCTGTCGTCCACGTCGGCATTGCCGCAATCATGATAGTACAGCGCTCTTCCGTAGCCGCTGTAAAACATATCATGAACCGCTTCATCCGCCTGTCTGAACGCTTCCGGAAGCTCCTGCCAACCATTGCAGATATTGCTTATTCCGATAGCCGCCTCGAGATTCATATACTTTTTGATCATTTCAATTATGGTACCGCACATTGTAACGGTACGTTCCTTAATTTCTTCATCCGTCTCTTTATCCATCGAGTACACCATAACAAAGACTCCGAATGACCATTTCAAAAAGTAACTCCGGAAGAATTCATTTCCGATTTCTGTCAGGATGTCAGCCATCATAAAGTCCACCTGCCTGACATCCTGATCATTACAGTATTTGTTTTTGAGAGAATAAAGATTTGTTTCAATGATGCACAGACGTAATTTATTTTCATTCAATTGCAGGTTCATAGAAGGAAGTCTTGCGTCAATATAGGCTCTGTTCTTAATGCCATTTTCGATAATGCCCTTCAGAAAAGCCTGTCTTAATGCGGACAGACTCCAATTGTCGTAGCTGCTGGCAGAAACCTCCGCTCTTATTTCATCCGCTCTTTTTTCATTGACAGCAATAATTACCTCCCTGACTCTTTCGAGCATTTCATCCATCGAATCCGTGCTGATGTTGAGCTTCAGGATATAATCCCATGCGCCGAATTTCATAGCTTTTCTGACAAGTTCAAATTCATCGTAGCTGCTCAGAACAATCACTTGAATATTTGGATTGTATTCCTTCGCTTTACGCATCATTTCAATGCCGTCCATTTTTGGCATGACGATATCGGTAATTACCAACTGCGGATTAAATTTTTTTATTAACGCTAATCCTTCCTCACCATTACTTCCCTCGGCAACAATTTCAAACCCAAACTTTTCCCAGTTTGCAAGTGACTTCAATCCTACCTTCACCAGTGTTTCGTCATCAATCAGAACTACTTTGATCAATTCATACACCCTTTCCAGGCATCATAAAAACCGGTTTGTTTTGTTTCAACAAATGATTGTCATCAATATATTTCATATGATATAAGTTGCAAGGGAATTTTCCATATATTTATTATATCACAGTCTTATAGAGTTTTTTCAATATAGATAATAAATTCCCCACATAAGTGCTTCATGTTACCAATTATGTGGGGAATCTGTTTTTATTTCTCCGCTTCTTTGACCGCTGCCATTGCACGTTCCCTGAGGCCTTCTCCGGATACCGGCGGCGAAAATATGCACAGTACGCGAAGAAGTTCGTTTCCGTCATTCACAATACAGTGCTCCTCGTTCCTGTCGGCAACGATCATTGAGCCCGGCACAAACTCCACCCACTGCCCGTCAATCTTTGCATGGGCATTGCCGCTTAAGCAGTACATCGCTTCCATGGCGTCTGGATGGCTGTGCAAATCTACCTGTCTGCCAGGCTCCCATTCAGTAAAATGTACGGAAAACGGAAGCTCACGGTCAACCAGGTCTGACGTCATGAGCGGAGTCATCACCCTTTTGAAAGGCTCCGGAACATGAATGCTGTTTTGTTCATCATACTTAAAAAACATATCCACACCTCACATCTATTTCACAAGTTTTGCGTATAATCCCCAATCACGTTCGTCCAGTTTTTCAGGAAGCCTGCACATTCCTGTTCTGTCGGTTATTACGGTCCCGGTCTTCTCGTCGTCAAACCACTTGCCGCTTCTGGGATCAAACCATTTTATTTCATATTCGGAGTATTTCTTCAAGCCACGCAGACTGCATCTGGGACACCCCACTTCAAAATATGCAAGCATTTCCGACCTGTCCGCCATATGGGCGCAATATGCCCAACCCTTGTGCCCTAAAGGTTCGCCGCATTTGTTCGGTGATATGAGCTCGGCATCAGGTATAAGGTATTTGTATCTGCCGCCTATAATTCCGATAAAATCCTTCACGTAGCGTACCTGATCACTTGATGGATACTTGAGCGCATCCCACATTTTAAATACGGACTCCGGCTCGTTATTTGCATTCCACATGCCCTCGCAGCCGTATATATAACCCGCAAATCCGCCGGAAAGAAGGTTTCCGTATATGCATGAACGATTGCGGATGTTCGCCTCTTCGCTGTTACCCATGACGATCATCTGATCTTTACCGCACCCGAATTCCGAGCCGGGATAATAAGGTTCGCCATTGAGCGCAGGGACAGGCGGATTCTGCTGGTATATATCGGTCAGGAACCAGAAATACTCGTGCTCCCTTCCGTAAGTATTACCTATCTGATGCATGTCAAGCCATTTGTTTTCGTCAGCGCCGCCAAAGTTAGCCAGAGACGTTCCGTGCGGATTGCAGCTGAGAAGTGTGCCGAACGGCGGTTTCCCATATTTCTCCACCATAAGGTTGGCGCCTTCGTTGTATTCCTCGCTTGGTATGGACATCTGATCATAGTCAAAATGTATCGGGCTCAGCACGCAGTTATTCGCCTGGTATCTTGAGAAAATATAGTGTACGAGTCTGATATATACATCCGGCCAGGGATGATACTTTTTCATCGCAGTGCTGCAGTCGCGCCTGATCACCTCAAGAAATACAGTAACGCCGTTATCGTTGAGCCAATTCATTTTGCGGTCCAGATATTTAAAATATTCGGGATTAATGCGTTCCATATTGGGGTATACCTTCTCGTAGCCCGGCGCCTTCCCTGGAAACTCAAAAGGAAAGCCCCCCTCGTTGCGCATTTCCTTTATGCCGTTGTATGGAGTATATTTGGGATTCTTCCATCCGCTGCGGAGGAATAGCCCCGGTTCGGGCTCCACCTGGCTCGGGAATCCGTCATCCTGCCAACCCGGCAAACATGCAATGGAAGCAACAAAGTTGAAACCTTGCTTAATACGATAGCGTACGATATCCTTAAATCCCATATCCGGTCCCAGATCTCTCGGCTCGTCGTCATCGAACCAGGGGAATCTGTCTGTGAAAATCGCCCATTGCGTATCCCCGAGCAGATAGACCGGAGTCCCGTCGGAATACTGTAAAGCATGTCCGTTTTCAGTAGCTGTTATCATTCCGCGCCGACACGCGTTCTCAACTTTCTTCGCCTCTGTCCAGTCAGTTGCCTCAAATTCGCCTGTAGCTCCGCAAAGTCCCTTGTCTTTTACATTTGCCCCTGTAACATACGACCATTTGCCTGCGGAGACGGCAGTCATCCGGATTTTGAAGACATTTCCGCCATCCCAGAATCCATACACTCTCTTTGAGAACCCGGGTCCCTTCAGGTCAGCCCAAACATCAATATCCATATAAGGATTTTCATAATGGTTGCTGGCATGCAATTCAACTTCAACTATCTCCCATACATGTTTGCTAATGATCATATAGTTTATCTCCCCTCAAAATAACAATAAAAGAAGTTATAGTTCAACGATTCCTAAGCATCCTCACCACGGGCAAGTTTTACATGTGAGTCGGCCATTTCATATCCTGCAGCCTGAGCGCACGCCGTGTTAAGATCAAGGGCGGTAACGACGGTAGCCGCTATTTCAGCCAGTCTCAGTACATTATAATTGTCATCCACACTTTTTCCGTATCCGCCGCATCCAATCAGCTTCAAAGCCTCCTTGGCAGTTCCGAACATTGTGCCGCCGCCTATAGTCGCAAGCTCCATGCAAGGCAATGATACCATGAAGTGAACTCCGTCTTCCGTCGCATCAGCTTGTACAAAACAGCTTGAGGAGGAAACAACGTGCGCGAGATCCTGGCCCGTTGCTGCGTAGAATGCTGCAATCGAATTGGCCGCGTTTACATTGAAGCCTCCGATGGTTCCGCTGAAGCAGGAACCAAGATAGCATTTGTGGAATACCACCTTTTCCACGCTTCTCGGGTTTACGCCTGCCTTGAATACTTTTGCGAGAACCTCGGCAGGTATGAAAACTTCTGTTTCAATAGCCTTACCCCTGTTTTCCAGAACATTGATATGCGCCGCTTTCTTGTCTGTGCAAAGATTGCTGCTGATAGTAATCAAACGCCAATCCGGCAGCTCTTTAAGGATTCCGCGCGTCAGGTCTGCAGCTGCTTTGGTAACACCGTTCATACCCATGGCGTCGCCGGTCTTGAACTTCATACGAAGGAATACTTTTGTGCCGAGCTGATACGGTACGATTTCGTCAAGCACAACAAACGGATCCCTCGAAAGCTTAGCCAGTCTTGCAAACAGTTCCCTGTCAGTTTTGATCTGTTCGATGAAGCGTCTTGCTTCAGCTATGTCAGGCGCCTCGATTAAGGGAGCTCTCGTCATACCGTCATAATGCACCAGGGTTTTTAACCCACCTGACATGTTGATAGCCTTTATTCCTCTCTGAACACCGGCTACGAGCGCGGCTTCGTTTGTAGCAAGCGGGATATATACATCCTCGCCTTTGACATACTGCCCATTGATGCGCACAGGTCCGGCAAATCCCATGGGCACTACCGCCCCTCCGATTTTGGACTCGATTCCGGAAAGTATTCTTTCCCCGCCTAAAAGCGAGCAGTTATCAACTCTTGCTTTTTTGATCAGGTCAAGCGAAACGCCCGTCTTCTCTTCAAGCATCCCGCAGCGGATCATAGCTGCATCATTGCACGCATCCTTCACGGATTCCGCATTGCTGTCATAAACATCTGTAAATATAACTGTTTCAAGATTTTGTGTCTTTATCCCGCCTTCCAGATATTTTTTCTTTATATCGGCCAATTTTTCCAGATTCATTAATTTTCCTCCCTGCATCCGCCATGGATAAGAGTGCTCAGCGTTTGGGCATATTCACCCGCGGAATCGATTTTTTCCTGATTGATGCCTGTCTCAATGCCCATCCTATGGAACATTTCAACAAGGACCTCCGTCTGGCAGTTTCCTTTTGCACCCGGCGCATACGGGCATCCGCCAAGACCGCCTGCCGCACCGTCAAATATCGTGATACCTGCTTCGAGCGAAGCAAGATTGTTTGCAAATTCCATCCCGTTGTATTTGTGATAATGAACTGCAAGGTCGGCTTTTGTCAGCTTCTCCTTTATCATTTTCGGGATTTCATATGCGATAACCGGATTTGCCATGCCGGTCGTATCACCCAGTGAAATTTCATACGAGCCGAAGCTTTCAAGAACCAAGGCCGTTTCCAGCGCAAGATCGGGCGCCATATGGCCTTCGATAGGACATCCGAAAACTGTCGCTATGTACGAGCGGACCCTGACTCCATTTTCCCTGGCCGCCTTGTTGATCTTCTCGATTTCCTTGAACGAATCTGCCCTGCTCATATTCAGATTCTTCATGTTATGGCTCTCACTGGTGCTCATAATGGTTACGACCTCATTCAGTCCGCATTCCATTGCAAGCTCAAGACCTTTCAGGTTCGGAATCAGTGCGTTGTACGTAACGCCCTCTTTACGTCTGATGCCGGCAAACACCGCCTTGGCGTCGGCCATCTGCGGAACCCACTTGGGATGTACGAACGACGTCACTTCTATCCGCTGGCAGCCTGCGTCTGTCAACCTGTTGACAAGTTCGATCTTCTTTTCGGTCGGGATGAACTCCGGCTCGGGCTGCAGCCCGTCTCTCGGCCCTACTTCAAATATGGATACCCTTTTGGGGAACTTACTCTTATCCATGTCTTATTCACCTCATCAATCCAATGTCATTACGATTCTGCCTGAAACTTCATTAAAGTACTTTGTGCATTCGTCAATCTGGGCCAGCTTCATTTCTTTGCCTATATATGAATTTAGATCAATAACATTCTTTTCCAGTACGTTGGTAACGAGATCCCATGTCTCAAACATACGTCTGCCGTATATTCCCGTAATGTTCAGCTCTCTGTATACAACGTCGTACATAAAGTTGTTTATCGTCAGGTTTCCATCCACCATTCCGACATGTACCAGCGTACCCGCAATCATGAGCGACTTTATAGCCTGATTAATAACGCGCTGGTTACCCGTAAAATCTATGACTGAATAAACACCGACCCCGTTTGTCTCACGCATAACAACATCGACAAAGTTTTCACGCATTCCATTGATAGCAAAATCAGCTCCGCGCTGACGGCTTTCTTCAACTCTCCTGTCATTCACATCTACTGCAAAAATCTTTGAAGCGCCGAAGTATTTAGCAAGATCGACCGCCATTTGGCCTATCGTTCCCACGCCTAGAATGGCGACAGGCTGTCCGAACGGTTTTGCCTTTGTCACTGCATGCATGGCTGTCGCAAAAGGCTCCAGCAACGAGCCCTGTTCATACGTAAGCGTATCGGCTATCTTAAGAACCGAGCCGACAGGTATGCACGCATATTCCGCAAAACAACCATCGGCAGTCCTTCCGAGAACGCCCATATGGTTGCCGCATATATGCTGATTGCCTGTACGGCATGTATGGCAGTAGCCGCACGGAATATGTGTTTCAGCAGTAACACGGTCCCCCGGCTTAAAACCCTTAACACTCTTTCCTATCTTGACAACCTCTCCGGAAAACTCATGGCCCATGGTAAACGGCAGCTCGTAATTCGCCGCTGCCACCAGATCCGTCCACTCTATGACGTCAAGATCGCTTTTGCACAGCGCCGCAGCTTTAACCATTATTAGAATTTCATTATCCTTCGGTTCCGGAACCGGCATATCTACAAAGGTTAAACCCGGCTCACGCAAGGTTTTTCTTACAGCTTTCATTTCATACCTCCCTGAAACTGATATAAGGTGAAAGCTCTGCCAAGGCTAAGAAATATCAGATATCCCGTTTATTGACAGAGCTTTCATTTTCTCAATCGTACAAGTACATGAAACCCTCCTATTTACTTCTTGCCAGGGTTTCATCAGGAGCCTTTCCGGCCTTCTCATAATGCTTTGCCCTTACCTTCTCATCTACTTCAAGCTGGTATCTGGCAAACTTCAGGACTTCCTCGGCACGCTCTCTCGGTATTACAAGAACACCGTCGTCATCGGCGCATATGACATCGCCCGGCTTTACGGGAACGCCGCCGCAAGTAATCGGTATATTGACTCCGCCGTTTACCGCTCTTCCATATACATGTTTGAATGTCCTGTGTGTGCAGAAGACATTTACGCCTTCCAGGTTGGACTCATAGGAATCTCTGCAGGCTCCGCCGTCAATAACCGCGCCTGATGTCCCAAGGTTCTTGTGCGAGAATCCTATCTCAGATCCCCATAGTCCGCCGACAGCGCCTTTCATATCAACTACGACGACCATATCCCTGGCGGTTTTTTTATTGATGCCCTTATTGAAGGTGTACGTATCCGAGCACCAGTCACTGAGCTCTTTATCCCATTCTTCAACTGTTTTGCATACCTTCACATTCTTGTGCGACGGCAGGAGTTTAACCGTATAGGCGAAACCCTTGAATTCAATTCCCGGACGGATCGGACGCATATTTTCGCTCATGGAACCGTAATCCATAAGTCCTATGGCATCCATAGCGTCTGATAAATCGGCGTTTCTGTACTTTCTTAATTCCTTGATGAGTTCATCGTTTGTCATAATCGTTCTTCCCCTTTCATTTTACGACTACTTGTGTTTTATCAGTTCAGGCTTTCCCTTGCCAGCATCTTGCGCATCAGCATAGTAATAGCCATCGATAAAACAAATATTACAACAGCGATTACGCTGCCGCTGCCAAAGTTGAAGTTTTTGAATGCTGTCACGAATAGGTGCATGGGCAGCACTTCGGTGGCATGATTGGGACCTCCGGTGGTCATCATGTAGACAAGGTCGAATGCTCTCAGCGAACCAACGAGCTGCAGTATGATAACCATTTTAATGGTTTCCATGGACATCGGAATGATCATATCGCGTATCATGCTCCAGCCTTTGGCGCCGTCAATGGTAGCGCTCTCTATGACTTCTTCCGAAATGTTCATAAACCCGGAATTGAACAGTATAATCTGAACACCGCACGAGCTCCATACCTGAGCGAGGATGATCGCTGCAATCGCAAGTTTTGGATCCGCCAGCGGCGAAACATAATATTCTCCAAGCCCGACAGCTGTCATCAGCGGCTTCATAATGCCCATGGAGGGGCTGAAGATACGGCTCCATATAAATCCTACGGCCACACTGGGCAGTATGGTCGGCATGAAGAAAAACACTTTAAAGGTCCTGTATCCCCGAACCTGCAGATAAACCAGATAGCCAAGGAAAAATCCTATAACGACTTGCAATGTTGTTGCAGAAACCATGAATATCATTGAATTCTTCACGGACTTCCAAAACAGTGATGATGCAAACGTAGCCCTGTAATTATCAAGGCCGACGAATTTCTTGTCTGCAACATGCGTCCAGCTGTAAGTGCTTAATACACCTGACTCGATAACGGGATATACAACAAAATAGGTATATATCAAAAGACCAGGTACTAAAAAGAGTAGAATCGTTGCAATATTTTTTTTAGAAACCTTCACAGCTTCATCCTCCTTTATCAACCTTTGATTGCGCCGGCTATCATGCCTTTTTCAATTTTATTGGATGCGAATGCGTAGAAAATAATTGCAGGGATAATAGCTATCATAACTCCGGCAGCAAGCTTTGTGTATTCGGAGGTATACTCTGCAAGAAAACCCATCAGACCCGAAGGCAATGTTTTCTTATTTGTCTTGTTCAAAAGCAGCATCGCGACGAGAAGTTCGTTCCAGCATCCAAGAACAGCCAGCACAGATATCGTTACAATACCGTCCTTTGAAAGAGGCATCGTTATTTTAAAGAACAATTTCCATGTAGAACAGCCGTCAATAAACGCGCATTCATCAAGTTCCTTAGGAAGAACCCTTATAAAACTTTCCATTATAAAAATGGAGATCGGGATACGAAAAGCGCCGTAGATGAGACCCAGTACGGACAGACTATTATATGCCTTCATATCTCCAACCATCATGTATATTGGAATAATAGCGGAATGTATCGGAATCATCATTCCGGCGATAGCAAAATAATAGACAAGCCTGTTTCCTTTAAAATTGAACCTCGCAAGTACAAAGCTTATCGGACATACGGTAACTATGGTAACACCTATCGCAATTACGGTTGAATATACACTGTTGAGCATGTATGTGCTAATCCTGGATCTGGACCATGCATCAATGTAATTTGAGAATATATATTTTTGAGGGAGGCCCCACGTATTATGTGCAAGATCCTGCGCTGATTTCAACGATGTCAGTAAAAGCCATACCAGCGGTACTAGAACTACCAGTGAAAATAAACCCAGAATAATATAGATCGCTACTAATGTTTTTTTATTTCCTATAGCCAAATGTGAGCTTGGCTTGATTTCCTCATCTGTGTTTTTACCCGGTTTCCTTTTAAAAAGCTGTGTCATCTGGATACCTCACAAGTATTGCTGTCGGGCGGCATTGACGCCGCCCGGCAACATAATCTGCAAAACGGATATCAATTACTTCTTGAGACTTGCTACATAATCTTCTGCAGCTTTCTGAACTTCAGCCACCGCCTGATTAACGTTGTATTCACCTGTGAGTATGCCTGGCATTGCAGTTCCCTTGATTGCCAGGTCGATTGCAGGAGCCGCAATTGCATCCATGGATGGTATAAACGACGTTGCCTGCTTCGAAGCGTCAAGAACCTTGAGCATGAGAGATGAAACCTTGGACCTGTCGTAGTTACACGTGCCGCAGTACAGGTATCCGCCTTGTTCAACGAGCTTAATGTTGAAATCAGGGCTTGCGATACCTTTTACAAGAGCTACTGCAACGTTCTGTTTAGCCTCTGAAAGTCCGGAAGCTACAAAATATCCTACGATAGCTCCGCCGACGTTCGTCGTGCTGTCACCCTTTGCACAGTCTGTCATTACCGGGAAGTTTACGCGGTCGAGCTTGTCAACGAATTCCTGCCCGCCTGCAGATATGAAATTGCCTACTTTCCATGCGCCTTCATAGTACATTGCGACTTCTCCGCGGGCAAATGCTTCATCGGCTTCAGTTGCTGTCATTCCCATACATCCGGGATAATAAGCTTTATGGTCGACCAATTCCTTGAACTTTGTCATGGCGGTTACAAACCCATAATCCGGGTTGTTCCACTGATTGAGAGAATCGCCAAGCGTAAGCGCTCTGAAGTTATCCAGTCCTGCGGCTCTTGTAGTAAGCGCAGATGCGAGCCATGCAAATCTGCTGTCGGCGCCGCCCGTTACCAGAGGATATATTCCCTTTTTCGAGGCATTGATGGTATCGCACAACGCTATTAGTTCATCCCACGTTGTCGGGGCCTTCCAGCCGTTTGCCTTAAATATTTCGGTATTATAATAGAGTGAGTCAAAGCTTAGTTCTGCCGGGCACATTATGATCTTGCCGTCAGTGGTCGTTACGTTATTCCATATGCCGTCAGTGAAATAACCCTTAAGCTCCGAATCCTTGTCAATGACACCTTTCCAGTCAAGAAGCTGGTTTGTCGCCATATACTGTCTGGCATAGGAACCCGGTATCCAACCGGCGTCCGGAGGAGTGCCTGCTGCAAACTCAACTGACAGCTTGGTTCTGAGTTCTGCAGATGCAAGGCCTTCAAATGTAATGTTGATGTTGGAATTTTCATTCATCATCTGCTGGCACAAAGCACTGATCTGCTCATATGCGGTAGAGCCTGCTGTTGCTGCGGATACAAGCCTGAGATCAACTTTTTCGGTCACTTCTGTTTTTGCTGCGTTGGTTATGGTCGTTGATGCGCTTTCAGCTACAGTGGTGGTTTCAGTACCTGCACCGTTGTTTGAGTTCGAACTGTTTCCGCAGCCCGCAAACAAACTAAGAATCATTAGAAGTGCAAGTAATAAGGTGATAGCTCTTTTCATTCCGTTTACCCTCCTTTTATTATCAATCCGCTTTTCAGCGGTTGATTACTGATTAAAACCTGTCAGTCAGAATCGCTATGTTGTTTTCATCCTTAACTCGCTTTAATGAAATGCCTTCTACCTCAAGCAAAGTAATTTCCACTAGATACAACACTGTGGTTCCGTACTCCAAATGGCCTGTATAAGGTGATTTTGGGTCCGATATCACCATGTGGAAATGCGGATGGCCATCAATTACTACTCCCTGCAGCGATGCGAGTTCAAGGGGAGTCTCAACAGTCACGTATTCATCCACCGGTTCGCGTTCCATCCCCGTAACCCTGTGAAAAACCGCCTTTTGAAGGGAGCCGATAGCGCTGGTGATGATTGCATTTTTTATTCCCATGTCTTTCAATGCTTCTTCTATGCTTTCGAGCAGCAGATCTCCGCGTTGCAGATTAATTATCACTACGTGTCCTGTGCCCTTTCCCAGAAATTTAACGATAGGGATCACCTCCAATTGCATTTGATTAAGAAATGTATTGGTGTTCTTTCACACAAACTTAGTATAAATGTTCGCTGTTGGAATATAAATGATGGATTTTATTAAATCATGAATTATTTTTATTTTTCTGAATAAAATTTAACTTTCGTTTTCTGCACAGGAAAATGTAAATAGAACAATTTTAATATTCGTTGCACTATTTTTGAGATGCGTTTTTATTCTGTTGACAAGGCCTTGAAGCCTTTCTTATAATGAACCTATATGAATATCATAGTTATCTGAAGCTTGTCTCCATGCTATTAATATCCCCGCAAATAGGGAGGCTTACATTGAAAAAACTGTATACTTTAAAAAGTAAACTAATTACATATTTTTCAGTTCTCCTGTTTGCCATGTCCTTTGCAATATGCATATTCTATTCGACATACATGCGTAACACAACAAATGGCAATCTTATCAACAACTCTCTGAACAATGCAGAGTATATGCTTAGTAATATAGACAATATCCTTTATCAGTGCGAGTCCTTTTCAGACTGGATATTTCTTAACAGAAGCTTTGGCAATGTACTGCTCCGCGACTACAGCAAACCGATATTCAATTACAATTCCGAAATATTTAAAGCCAAAAATGACCTTATGATAGGTATCGCCAGTACATCAGTCAAGAATTACATCTCAAGCATCATCCTGCACGGAGGTAACGGTGTTAATGTGAAGTACGGCGCCGATGCAGACTATATAGACATCGCCGATCTGGAAGACCAGGAATGGTTCTCCACATCAAAGGACAATGCAGCGGTTTGCTGGAAGGGAATCAAAAAAAATGTCGCAACAAAGGCCTCGGACAAATATGTCATTCCGCTTGTCCGTTCGATCATATTCCCGGATAGCGGTAAAAATGTCGGGTGGCAGCTCATCAACTTTTCGCCGGCGCTCATTTCCAACACGCTGGGTAAATACAATGTCGGCAGCGGAGACTATATTTTTCTGCTGGACGGCAATATGCAGTGCGTTTACTCCAGTACCCCGAAATATATCGGGCAGGACATGAGTTATCTTTCAGATATAACGGGCAGAGTGCAAAACTTTCATATGTATAGCTTCAATGGCGAAAGAATGCAGGCGGTATATTACAAATCCAACTACTCCGGATTCAGCCTCGTCTATATGCTCAATTACCAGGTTATACTGCAGCAAAACCAGACCATTACGAGGATGATGATTGCAATCATTGCTATTACAATTACCATCAGCGTACTCATGACGCTGTTCCTCACCACCAACCTCACCAATCCTCTGTCAAAGGTCATATGCAAAGTAAAGGGAATAGCAAACAAGGAATATGACCCCGTTCCCGAAATAGAGGGCGAGGATGAGATAGGCATACTGGGTAAGGAAATAAACAAACTCGGCTCAAATGTCAGGCAGCTGATTCATGATGTCCAGGAAAACGAAAAGGCCAAAAAGGATCTTGAATTCAAGGTTCTGCAGAATCAAATCAACCCTCATTTCATTTATAATGTCCTCAATTCAATAAAGATCATGGCAGAGCTTCAGAAATCAGACGGCATATACAATACGGTAACAGCGCTTGCCGAACTCCTGCGCGAAACTTCGAAGGGCACTTCGGATGAAATCACCATAAGACACGAGTTGTTTCTTATCGAAAAATACATAGACATCCAGAAGATAAAGAAGATGGGGCTTATAAAGGTAGAATACATTACAGATGAAAATTTACTGGACTATAAGATATTGAAATTTCTGCTTCAGCCTATCGTTGAAAACTCCATCACACACGGGCTTTGCGATAAAAAGGGTATGGGCGTCATCACCATAACTGTTGTCGACTTGGGAGACGCGATAGAAATTTCTATTGCTGACAATGGCATCGGTATACCGAAGGAAACCCTGGAACGCATTATGCTGGCTGATGCTGCCCCAAGGCCTGTCTCCAGTTACAGCAGCATAGGGCTGCAAAACGTTTCCGACAGGATCAAGCTTACATATGGAGAGCAGTATGGTCTCAGAATTTTAAGCGCCAAAAATGAATATGCAAAAGTAATCCTCACAATTCCCAAGAGAAAATAGTCGACAGGAGGTCATACAGTTGAAAATCACAATACAGGAAAAAGCCGAAATGGAAAACCTATGTAAAAAGTTTCGTGCAGATGTAGTCAGAGTTCTGCACGACAAGCAAACCGGTCACCCGGGCGGATCCCTGTCCGTCTGTGAAATTCTGACATCACTTTATTTTCATGCACTAAACGTAGATTCGTCAAAGCCCAGGGCATCCGAAAGGGACAGGGTGGTTCTGTGCAAGGGGCATGCCGCTCCCATGCTATACCGTGTCCTGGCCGAGAAAGGCTACTTCGCCGTCGAAGAGATGAATACTCTCAGAGATTTTGAGACAAGGCTTCAAGGCCATCCCTGCGCACATGCGACTCCAGGTGTGGAGCTTTCCACAGGCCCGCTTGGAATAGGCCTTTCAGCAGCCCTCGGTATGGCATTGGGGCTTCGTCTTGACCAATCCGGCGCACGCGTCTATGCAGTACTCGGCGATGGGGAAATAAACGAGGGGACCGTATGGGAAGCTTGTATGAGCGCATCGAAGTATAAAGCAGACAACCTTACAGCCATTCTTGACTGGAACGGTGTACAGCTTGACGGAACTTCCGAAGAGATTATGCCGATGGGTGATATCGAAGCCAAATTCCGTGCCTTCGGCTGGGCATGCTTCACCTGTGACGGACACGATGTCAGCGCATTATGCGAAGCATACGAAGCGGCGGCACAGGTAAAAGGCAAACCTTCCATTATACTCGCCAAAACCATAAAAGGAAAAGGAGTGTCTTTTATGGAAGGTAAAAATACATGGCATGGTAATCCAATCGGGGATGAATATTATGAAGTAGCAATACGCGAACTGGGAGGTGCTGAATAATGACAAAGTCAATCCGCGACGCTTATGGCGAAGCATTGGCCAAATATGGAAAAGTCGACGATAGAATTGTAGTACTTGATGCAGACGTCAGCAGTTCAACAAAAAGCGCTGCTTTTAAATCTGCCTGCCCCGAAAGATTTTTCAATGTCGGTATAGCGGAAGCAAATATGGCTGCAATGGCTGCAGGCTTCGCTGCTGTCGGAAAGATCCCGTTTGTTAATACATTTGCCACTTTCATTACGAGCTTGTCTCTGATATCTGCCAGAGCATTCGGAAGCTATTCCAGACTGGGTATAAAATTTATTGGTTCATATGGAGGACTTTCCGATGCATTCGACGGTCCCAGCCATCATTCCATAGACGACCTGGCCGTCATGCGCGCACTACCTAACTTTAAGGTATATATAGCAAGTGATGCCAGACAGACCGACTGGCTTGTCAAGCATGCCATAGATGACTCTTCTCCCATGTATATCAGGCTGTCGAGAAACGCCTTCCCCGACATCTACAGCGAGGATGAAACTTTCGAAGACGGAAAAGGTAAAGTATTGAAAGACGGTAAGGATGCCGTCATTGTATCCTGCGGCATAATGGCCGGTACCGCTCTGGACGCTGCAAAAATCCTTGCAGCTGAAGGTATTGAAGCGGCCGTTATCGATATGTTCTGCATAAAACCGCTTGACAGAACTCTCCTGCTTGATTATGCAAAGAAAACGGGAGCTGTGGTGACAGCCGAGGAGCATTCAATTATCGGCGGTTTGGGCGGATCAGTTGCCGAGGCTTTGTGCGATGCGAACGCATCGATACCCGTGGGCTTTGTAGGAATGGACGATTGCCATGCCGAATGCGGACCATACGACATGTTGATGCACAAATACGGACTGGATGCTGAAGCTGTCGCGGAAAAAGTTCGTGAAACAATATCCAAAAAGTGATTTAGGTAATACATATCATAAGTTTTGTTAAGCAGGCTTTTATAAATCATAAATAAATATTACAGGAGGTTCATTAAAATGAGAGAATCCATTCACAAGTACTTTAAAGTCGGACTTATTTCTTTTATGGCATATCCCTCCACTCTGCGGGGTGAAGATCCGAATGTCATTGAAATACTCAAAAAGACTGCTGCCGACGATTATTTTGACGCCGTGGAAGTCAACTGGATAAAGGATGAAAAGCTTCGCAGCGAAGCAGCAAAGCTTCTGGAAGTATCTCACCTTACAGTATGCTATGGAGCCCAGCCACGTCTTCTGACGACAGGCCTCAATCCGAATGATGTCAGCGAAGAAGGACGCGCCAAAGCTGAGGCGACGCTCAGGGAAGCCATCGATGAGGCTGAGCAGCTTGGTGCAAAAGGAATAGCGTTTCTTTCGGGAAAGTGGGAAAACGCAACAAAAGAACTGGCATATGAGCAGCTTCTCAAAACAACAAGAAATCTATGCGCGTATGCAAAGACAAAGGGTATGATGATCGAGCTTGAAGTTTTTGATTATGATATTGCCAAGAAATCACTGATAGGTCCTGCGCCATTTGCGGCAAAATTTGCTGCAGATATGCGTTCAACCTGTGATAATTTCGGACTTCTGATCGATTTATCCCATATACCGATGTGCCGTGAAAGCAGTGAATTTGTAGTACGCACATTAAGGCCGTACCTCACGCATTTTCATATTGGAAATACGGTATGCGAGGATCCCTCCGCGGAAGGATATGGTGACGAGCATCAGCGCTTCGGCTTCCCAAACAGTTCAAACGATACTCCCGAGCTTCTTGATTTTCTTCGCATTCTCAAAAACGAGGGATTTATGAACGCGGAGAATCCTTATGTGCTGTCTTTTGAAGTGAAGCCGTGGAAGAGCGAGGATGCTGATGTTGTAGTGGCCAACGCCAAGCGTGTTCTTAACAGGGCATGGGCATTACTTGAGGATTAGTGGGAGCATATTTACAGTCAATATGGTATTTTCCTGAAAATATTTGATAGCGGAGGTAGCGAATATGAAAGTAGTAGTTCTTGACGGTTATACGGAAAATCCGGGCGATCTGAGTTGGAGCGGATTGGAAGAGCTGGGCGGCTTAACTGTATATGACAGGACTCCGATGAACAATGAGGAGGAAATTATACGGCGCATTGGCGATGCCGATGCGATATATACAAACAAAACACCTCTCAGCAGAAAAGCAATCGACGCAGCGCCCAATTTGAAATTCATCGGCGTGCTCGCAACCGGCTATAATGTAGTAGATGTTGACGCAGCGAAGGGAAAGGGAATAGCCGTATGTAATATCCCCACATATGGCACCGCCGCGGTAGGTCAGTTTGCAATTGCGATGCTGCTTGAGATATGCCATCATGTAGCGCATCACAGTGACGCAGTGCACGAGGGACGCTGGGAAAATAATACGGATTGGTGTTTCTGGGATTACCCTCTGATTGAGCTTGCGGACAAAACAATCGGAATTATCGGCTATGGGAGAATCGGCCAGGTCACCGGGAAAATAGCACAGGCAATGGGCATGAAGGTTCTGGCATATGACAGCTTTGTCAATACAGCGCTAGAGAGTGAAACCTGCAGATATGTCGATCTAGATACTCTTTTGAAAGAATCGGATGTAATAGCGCTGCACTGTCCCCTTTTCCCGGAAACAAAAGGAATCATAAACAAAGCGACGATCGCAAAAATGAAGGACGGCATTATCATTCTCAACAACAGCCGCGGTCCCCTTGTAGTCGAACAGGATCTGGCTGACGCGTTAAACAGCGGCAAAGTATATGCAGCCGGTCTTGATGTTGTAAGCAGCGAGCCGATCAGAGGTGACAATCCGCTTCTGAATGCGAAAAACTGCTTTATTACGCCGCATATCAGCTGGGCGCCCAAGGAGAGCAGGCAGCGTCTTATGAATATCGCAGTGGATAATCTGCGCCAGTTCATCAAAGGCACTCCTATAAATGTCGTGAACAAGTAATCGCATGTCATCCCGAATATCAATCGTTTCGATCCACTGAATCAGCCTGTCTGCCTTTAAAGCAAACAGGCTGATTCCATAAAATAATCAGAACCCCTTCTTCGTCATCTCCCTTGCAATTTCGGCGAACACCGGCGCCGCCACTTTTCCGCCCAGCTGCCCGTTCTCAACGAACACAGCTATTGAATAGCGCGGTCCGTTTTTAGGAAAATAGCCCGCAAACCAGGCATGCACCTTGCCCTGGAAACCTGTTTCAGCACTTCCGGTCTTGCCGCCGGCACCGCCATACAAGCCAGCGACGGCATCCTTTCCTGTACCGTATTCGGTAACGGCTTCCATCAGTTTTTTTATCCTGTTTGCAGTATATGCTGAAATAATTCTATGCCCTTCATTTACGCGAACTTCCCTGGTGACGTTCCCATCGTCGTCAATGATACTGTCGACGATATTCACTTTGTTTTTTATCCCGCCGTTGGCCACCGTGGCTACCATGTCGGCGACCTGCAAAGGAGTCGCCAGCAGTGCGCCCTGGCCGATGGCAAGATTGGCTATATCCGCCTGGCTGTAATAGACATCCGACTTCGGAAGGCTTCCGGCAGCTTCGGCGATCCCCTGCCCGGAAATACCGGTCTGGCTGCCGAGCCCGAATTTGCGCGCCATATCGATCAACTCCCTGTAACCAATCTTCTGGCAAAGCTCTATAAAATATGAATTGCAGGAAAGTGCAAAGGCCTGCTCCAGATTCAGTATCCCGTGTCCCCCCTGATAATACGAGGAGCATTTGAACTCCAGCCCGTTTATATTCACAGCGCCTTCACAGTAATAATGTTCATTGTCGATAAAGTGGCTCCTGTTCGCGACTCCGGCAGAAATGCCCCCCGCCGGGTTGTTATTGATTGTCGTGGCAGCTTCTTCGTCCAATACGATACCAGGATCCTCAAAAAAAGCGGCAGCATCTATTATCTTGAAAACTGAACCGAGATTGTAGGCGGCTGTGGCTTTGTTGAAAAGCTCCTTGCCGCTGCTGTTCAGGTAATTTTCAACCGCGTTCTGATCAAAATCCGGCCTGCTTGCCATTGCCAGGACATCTCCGGTCACTACGTCCTCTACGACTGCCGCACCTGATATCCCATACTTGTTTAACGCATCCTCGACGATCTGCTGTATGTGGTAATCGAGCGTCAGCCTGACGTTGCGTTTTTTATCGGCACTAAGGTCCCTGATCCTGTAGCCAAGCCCTTTAATCGGGCTTTTAGCCGCATCTGTCACCGTTCCTATCTCATATACGGCGTTGTTCCTTAGCTCTTTTTCATACGCCTTTTCGACGCCTGACTGGCCTATCCTGTCCTTTTTGCTCAGATATCCAACCACATGCTTTGCCAGAGTTCCTTCGTCATATCGTTCCAAAGAATTCAACATGGTGACCCAATTTGTGTTTAGGTCCATTAAAGCTTTGCTTCCGGCTTTGTCTGTTTCTATCAATAAAGGCTTGCTCTTGCTCGTAAGCTTACTTAAAGTATCCGGGCTTATGCCAAGCGCGCTGCATACCTTTTCCCTCTCGTCAGGCGTTTTGGGCATGAAGGCGGCCTTTATAAAAGCCGTATAGCTTCGCTCCCGGTTCGTAAACGTTATGCCGTTGCGATCGATTATATTGCCCCTCAGCTCCTCTATCTGGGTATTGGAAAGCCGCTGTTCAAAGGCAGACTCGGACAACGGCCCGTATGAGACGAACTGGATATAGGCAAATCTGGCTAGTAAAGCCACAAACAGTGATAAAATGGTCACGCTTGCTATGTATGTTCTTTTGGGTGTCAAGCAAAAGCCCCTTTCAACGGTTATTACATCATTCTTGCCGTTTAAAAGGGGCTGTATTCATATATTGCCTGAAATGCCATGTGCCGGCCTTTCTATTGTGCGCCTTCTTTTCTCCTGAGCATCGTATATGGCTCCACCGGCCCGTCCACAGGCATGTAAACTGTCATCTGCGGGTGCGGAGCCACGTCGATGGCCTCTCCGTCCGCATTTCTCATTGAAGTTACCTTCTGTAGCCTATAAGGGCCTTTTGGGCTTACCACCTCAAGCTCTTCCCCGACTGCAAACCTGTTTCTCTGTTCTATTGTCGCAATTCCGGCAGAAGCGTTGTAACCGGTCACAAGTCCGACGAATTCATAATCCCTTATATAAGAGCTGGTTTTATAGTTCTGTTCCCTTCCGGACGGCTTACCGCTGAAAAATCCGGTGGTATATTCCCTGTGGCTTGCTTTGGACAGCTCATCGAGCCAGCGCCCGTCAAAGCGGTAATTGTCCGGATCGGCGATATATGCATTCAAAGCTTCCCTGTATGCTTTTACTACTGTTGCGACATAATAGGAGCTCTTCATCCTGCCCTCTATCTTAAGGCTTCTGATCCCGCTTTCGATGATCCCTGGAAGATGCTCTATCAGGCAAAGATCTTTTGAATTGAAAATGAAGGTGCCCCTCTCGTTTTCATATACCGGCATATATTCCCCAGGCCGCTTCTCTTCAACAAGGTTATAGTTCCATCTGCAGGGATGGGCGCATAGACCGCGGTTCGAATCCCTTCCTGCCATATAGTTGCTCAGGAGGCACCTGCCCGAATAGGATATGCACATGGCCCCGTGTACGAACATCTCAAGTTCGAGGCTTTCGGGTAGATTACGCCTGATCTCGCCAATTTCTTCGAGAGAGAGCTCTCTTGCCAGAATGACACGCTTTACACCGAGCCTGTGCCAGAAGGCTGCACTTCTCCAATTCGTATTATTGGCCTGAGTACTCAGGTGCAGCTCCATATCAGGAGCTTCGCTCCGCAGAAGGTCGAACACTCCCGGATCCGAAAATATGACCGCATCAGCTCCGGCATTCCTGATCTCCCGTATGTATCCGGGCATCTCTTTGAAATCGTCGTTATGGGGTATGATATTCATTGTAACGTAAATTTTTTTACCTCTGGAATGGGCAAATTCAATCCCTTCCCTTAGATCGTCACTGCCGAAGTTCCCCGCGGAAGCGCGCAGGCCGAATTCTTCGCCGCCGAGATAAACAGCGTCCGCACCGTATATTATTGCCATCTTCAGTTTTTCAAGATTACCCGCAGGCGCCAGCAGTTCGACCGCCGGCCTGCCGCTGTCAGCAACAGCCATTTGATTATCTCCGTTTCTAACCTAATATAAAATTTATTGTATCGGTTGGGTTTATTTAAGCTTATACGTCAGCGCCACGCCGTCTCCGACAGGCAGTATGCTCGTTTCCAGCGCCGGATCGCTGCAGAGCATATCCAGATAGACGCGCATCCTGTTGACTATAGTCTTTTTTCTTCTTATTACAAGGTCGTCGCTTGCTACCATTCCCTTGAACAATACATTATCCGAAACTAAAAGGCCTCCCGTCTTCAGCATTCTGAGGCATTCCGGCAGGAACTCCGGGTATTGTCCCTTAGCTGCATCCAGAAAAACCATGTCGTACTGCTTGTCAAGACAGCGCAGGACCTCTTCGGCATCTCCGGCGATAACACTGATAGTATGCTCAAGCCCTGCCCTTTTAATATTCCCCCGCGCTTTCTCAAGCATTTCCTCCTGCCTCTCGATCGTATCGATCCTTCCGCCGGTCGCCAGGGTCTGCGCGAGCAGCATGGATGAGTAGCCTATGGCGGTCCCCACCTCAAGTATCCGTTCGGGCTTTACAAGCCTGCCAAGCACAGTGAGCAGTCTTGCCGTTTCAGGCTTGACGATAGGCACATGATGCTCTGCCGCATACTGCTCAAGCTCGCTCAGAATGCCTTCATTCTTCTTCATAGCGCTTCTGATATATTCTGTGTTAAAATCCTGACCGATCATGAACTTTCCCTCAACAAGCTGCAATTGATGAAATCAATTGTCGGCATTTAAAGAGGGCCGCCACCAGGACAGCCCTTTTTGTTTATCTTACGCCGTATTTCGCTATATTTGCCTGATGCTCCTTGAATGTCCTCGCAAACGCATGGCTGTCCGATCCGTCGCCTTTAGCGACATAATAAAGGTACTGTGTATCCAAAGGATTCAATGCCGCTTTGATAGCCGCTTCGCCCGGGCAGCAGATAGGTCCCGGAGGAAGTCCTTCGTTCAAATAGGTATTATAAGGATCATCTATCTCAAGATCGCCATACAGCAGTCTGTCCTTGTACGCACCGGTCTTTTTCAGCATGATGTACTGTATCGTGGCGTCCACCTGCAGCTTGCGGAGCGTTTTGTCCTTGCTCGTCAACCTGTTGTACAGCACGCCCGATATCAGATAACGGTCGTCAGTGCTCTTTGCCTCCCTCTCTATGATCGAGGCCAGTGTCACGACCTTGTCCAAAGTCATTCCGCCGGGCAGTGAAGATATCTTGTTGCGATAGTCCTTTTTGAACTTGATGTTGAAGTTGTCGAGCATCTTTGTTATGATCTCGCGGTCACTGGCGTTGTAGTCGTATTCGTATGTATCGGGGAACAGGTATCCTTCAAGCCTGTTATCCCTTTGCGGAATATCCTTCAGAAAGTCATAGTCGAAAGTTTCCGTATTTGCTGTTTTTATGAACTGCTCCTTGTCCTTTATGATCTTTTTACCATAAAGAATATCAACGATTTGCGAGAAGGTTTTGCCCTCAGGTATCGTAACTGATCTCGTCGCAGGCGGTGAAGAAAGCACCCGCATCATATCGTCATAGCTCAGGGATTTGCTGACTATATGAGTCCCGGACTTATATGTCCCATCGTACCCGTTTACCTTTGAAAGGAGTCTGAATATCGTTTCATTCTTTATGAGCCCTTGCTTGACAAGATTGCTGATGATCTCGCCGGTGCTCGATCCCCTGTCAATAACGAATTCAACACCCTCATTCTCGCTTATTACAACAGGCTTATCGGCACTCGTGTCCAGGTAATGCTTTATTACATAGTTGTAAGATATCGTTCCGCTTATAAGTATTATCGCAACGAACATCAATATCATGAGCATCCAGAAAAGCAGCCTGTTCTTTTTTTTCTTCTTTTTTTTGTTCTGTACGGGAGCCTGCATATTTCGTCTTTCCATTTTCCACCTCGCCATTTGCGGCATCGGGTCAACCGAGCTTACTTCTTGCCTTTGCCCTGAGTTCCGTATCCAGTATTCTCTTTCTCAGACGAATATTCTTTGGAGTGACCTCTGCAAGTTCATCATCCGATATGAATTCGAGAGCCTGTTCCAGGCTCAGGACTTTGGGCGTAGTAAGTCTCAGCGCTTCGTCGGAACCTGACGCCCTCATATTTGTAACATGCTTCTTTTTGCATACATTTACTACGATATCTTCATTGCGTGCATTTTCGCCAACTATCATGCCTTCGTAAACCGTGGTACCTGCGGGTATGAAAAGATTACCTCTCTCCTGAGCATTGTACAGGCCGTATGTCACTGCTTCTCCTGCTTCCCATGCAACAAGAGAACCTCTGGGCCTGCTCTGTATCTCACCCTTGAACGGCTCATGTCCATAGAATACGTGATTCATGATACCGTTGCCCTTTGTGTCCGTCAAAAACTCGGAACGATAGCCTATCAGGCCTCTTGCCGGTATCTTGAATTCGAGCCTCATATAGCCTTCCGTAGCAGAATGCATATTTATCATTTCCGCTTTTCGAACGCCCAACTTTTCCATAACGATCCCCATGAATTCTTCGGGCACGTCTATCATAAGCAGCTCGATCGGTTCGTATTGCATACCGTCGACTTCCTTCATTATTACCTTCGGCTTGGAAACCTGGAACTCGAAGCCCTGTCTCCTCATTGTCTCAATAAGTATGGAAAGGCTGAGTTCACCTCTTCCCGACACCACGAAGGAATCTGGGGTCTCGGTCTCTTCCACCCTTAAGCTGACATTTGTTTCAAGCTCCTTGAAAAGCCTGTCGCGCAAATGTCTCGAGGTCACGTAAGTGCCTTCCTTGCCGGCCATCGGACTGTTGTTTACGCTGAAGGTCATATTTATTGTAGGTTCATCGATATCAACAAACGGCAGCGGTTCGGGGGCTTCAACATCGCATATGGTTTCGCCGATATTGATCTCGCCGAGTCCGGAGACAGCGACGATATCGCCGAGAGAAGCTTCCTGCGTCTCGACTCTTTTCAGCCCGTCAAATTCATAAAGCTTTGTGACCTTGGACTGTACCGTATTGCCATCCTTTTTGCAGATCACTGCCTGCTGTCCGTATTTTATCCTGCCTCTGTCTATCCTGCCTATGGCGATCCTGCCTACATATTCGTCATAGTCAATATTTGAAACAAGCAGTTGAAGAGGCTGTTCCCGCTCTCCGGAAGGCGCGGGCACCTTTTCGATGATTGTGGTCATCAGAGGTTCCAGGCTCTTTTTCTCATCACTCAGATCCTTTATCGCATATCCGTCCCTTGAAGAGGCATAGACGACCGGAAATTCGATCTGTTCATCATCAGCCCCAAGTTCTATGAAAAGCTCGAGTACCTCATCCACTACTTCAGCAGGTCTCGCTTCAGGCCTGTCTATCTTATTCACCACAACGATAGGTTTCAGATTGAGCTGCAGCGCTTTCCGCAAAACGAATCTGGTCTGCGGCATAGGCCCTTCGAAAGCATCGACAAGCAAAAGCACGCCGTCGACCATTTTGAGCACGCGTTCGACTTCTCCGCCGAAGTCAGCATGACCGGGCGTATCGACTATGTTTATCTTTGTTCCTTTATAATTTACTGCGGTATTTTTCGCAAGGATCGTTATCCCGCGCTCCCTTTCGAGGTCATTGGAATCCATGACCCTCTCCTGGACCTGTTCGTTGGCCCTGAATATACCGCTTTGGCGCAGCATCCCGTCAACAAGCGTGGTCTTGCCGTGGTCTACGTGTGCGATTATTGCTATATTCCTTATATCTTCTCTCTTGTCCGGCACTATTTTACCCTTCCAGTCCATTTAAGCAAATACAAATATTATATTTGACTTTAAATAATATATTTTGTTGCATTCCATCTTTTATTATAAACCCGCCGGGGTCTCTAAATGCAACAAATTAAATTTTAAATTATACAATAAATAATGTCAAATAGAAATCAGCGGCGTATCGAGCGCCACTGATTTTTAAACAAGACTTCGCAAAGCTTATTACACCAGTATATAAGCTACATTAACATATTTTGCAGAATGCAAAATGTTTCATTAATGTAACGTTTTCGCTATGTGAAAACATGTATATGCTGCGCAGCAATTTTGCTATGTTTCATTAAATAAAATGAAGGAAACTGCTACTCGTATGTTGCAGCAGTCTCCTTCAGCATCTCGCTGTAGCCTGTTCCGTCAATGAGCTTTACAAATACTTCGACCATATCCTTGTCAAACTGGGAGCCCGAGCCGCCTGTCAACTGCTGCCTGGCTTCCTCCAGGTTGAGCTTCGACCTGTACAACCTGTCCGACATCATCGCATCGAAAGCATCCGCAACCGAGATTATCCTTGCCAGGTATGGTATTTCATCTCCTTTAAGCCCTTCGGGATAGCCTGTCCCGTCAATCCTCTCGTGATGGCATTTTACCACCGGCACTACATCCTTGAACATCGATACCGCAGACAGTATTCTTGCGCCCTTAAGAGGATGCTTCTGTATCTCGAGATACTCTTTTTCATTCAGCCTGTCCGTCTTCAGCAGTATATCATCCGCTGTTCCTATTTTACCTATATCATGGAATATGCCGCTTATACGAAGCGTTTCCAGATCTTGTCCGTCCAGGCCCATGGCTTCGCCTATTTTTACAGCAAAGTACGCCACCCTGTCCGAATGCCCCCTTGTATAGAAATCCTTTGCATCGACGGCCTGCCTCAACGCCTCTATGGTATCCATGTACCTGAGCTTGAGCTGGTCGTAGGTCTTATTCAGTTCTTCATTCTTCATATTTACGAGCGAATGAAGGAACGCATTATTTATTGATGATGCCGCCTGGTTCGCGTAAATTTCGAGGAGCTTTATCCCATCTTCTATATTCTGGCCCTCTACATATATAACGCCTATAGCCTGATGCAATTCGTTTATCAGTGGCAGTATGACGCCCTGTTCCAGATTCACCTTCTGCTTCGTTATCCTTGCGAAGCCAATATGCTCCATCAGGCTGGGATTGAGCATTTCCATGAAATGATTGATCTCCGCCTTGTATTTGCCTATTCCCTTGAAGATACTCTTGTTGCCCGCTATAAAGTCGGTAGTGTCATCCACCAGGATAAAAGCGTTTTCGCTGTCGACCAGCGGTAATAACTCTGAAAGGATATCCTCCAGTATCATATCGATCGGCTGCAGCGAATATATTTTTGGCACAGCCTGAAGGATCTCATTCAGGCCGTCTCTGAATTTCTTGATTGTCCTCATCTGTGAAATCGATTTGATGCCGGATTCGACCAGCAGCAAGAGCTGATCGAACCTGTCGCTTTTTTCGCAGTAGCCCTGTATATCCAGTGCCTTGATCGTTTCAAGCGGCGGCGCGAGATCCTTGTGCCCCGTCAGCAGGAGTATGTACAGCTCGGAGTTGAATTCCCTGATATTCTGTACTACCTTGTCCCCATGGATCGGATACATCAGATAGTCCAGGATCATGAGGTCGAAATGTTCCTTTTTTACTCTTTCTATAGCTTCAAGCGGATCGATAATGCCTGTGAAATCATAGCCGCTTCGTTTAAGGACTACAGAGAGCGAATCGATGATACCTATCTCATCGTCGACAACAAGTATCCTGTAGTTGGATGAGGTAGTATTATGCTTTTTCCTCATTATCCTGCCTCCTGATTACTATACGTTATACACGGTAAGGATATAAAAAATGTTGTGCCACACCCTTCTTTTGTAGTAAATGACATATTTCCGCCGAAACGTCCCTTAATCGTCGAATATGACATGTACAGACCCAGACCGGTACCGTTTTTTCCTTTTGTAGTTACCATTTCCCTGAACAGCTTGTCCGCTATATTCTTGGGAATGCCTTTTCCATTGTCCTTGAAGGTGAATTCTATGCAGTCGCCGCTTCGTACTATGCCCAGATCGATGGTCCCGTCCTCTCCTTCGTACGCCTGCATGGCATTTATAATTATATTATCGAACACTTGCACAAGATTGTTTACTTCCCCTTTAATCTCGGTGCTCATGTCAATATTGGATTGGACATTCAAAACGCAGTGGTATTTCTTCAATTCATGCTTAAGCAGCAGCTCGACCCGTTTGACCACTTCATCCACCGTAAACTTGACGGAATTCGAAGTGGAAGTCATTTGAACAGCCTGTCCTTTAACTGCGGAAATTACATCCGACATATATGCACAGTAAGGCCCTATTTTTTCTAACCACGTCAGCATTTCCTTTGCTATTTCCTTATGATCCTGTTCCGTCACGCTTTTGTCGCCGACGGAATCCCTGTACTCGTAAACGAGATCTTTTAACGCTTCTATACCGCCCGAAATTGACATTATCGGGGTCTTAAGGTTGTGCGCTATACCTCCTATGAGTTGACCTAGCGATGCAAGGCGCTCCTGTTCAAGGAGTATTGCCTGCTGTTCCTTGATAGCCTCTAAATCTTTTATGTTCTGAGTGATATCTTTGAATATAATAATTGAACCCAGATATACTTGTTTTGAAAACATAGGCGCCACTTCTATATTATAATGTCTATCAAAATTTTCATACAACAGGTGCTTTTTTATGGAAAAGTGTTTATTCTTTTTTTTGCTTGCATCAATCAGTTTCTTTATTTTATATGCCTCAAAATTTAGTTTTGATTCCTTACCCAAGAGTTCATTGATATTAGTATTCCGCTCGATTTCGATATACTTGCTGAAAGTCTTCTCAAAACTTTCGTTGTAATCAATTACGTCAAAATATTCATCAACTATAATATAGCTGTCAGAAATCAAAGACATTATCTTTTGTCTTGCTATTGGTATGACACTAAGAAATTTATATCTGATTATTGATATAAAGAAGCAAAGAATAGCTGCAGTAAAGGAGATAGAATTTATATTGAATGTGAGTTCAACTATGTTAAAGGAATAAATAATGTTAATTGTCAGAGAAAATAAAATACCCAAAAGAATAAGAATTGACTGTTTTGAAAAAACCCCCGAATTTTTTAGAGAAAAATACATCAAATAAATTAATCCAATAAAAATGCATATGTAAGAATACACTGAATGAAAATAATAGTACGGACCATAAATTGCTTCATTGCTATAAATAGAATACTTTACAAAAAATAACTTATGAAATTGGTTGGTCCATACCATTAATGTTGATACTAAAGGAATTAAAAATAAAAGGTAATACTTTATCGAATATTCTATTCGTGTTTGAGCAAAAGTGATGCCCAGAAGAAGTATAAATGGTGGGAAGAAACAAATGCTGATATAACTGACATTAACAAATAACATTTCGGTATAATGATATATCTCTCTTACATACATTTCAAGAAGCGTGCCGACATTCCAAATCAAAACTAATATAATATTACATGTAAACACTTTTAATAATTGCGACTTTTTGCTGAACTTTATAATTATCAATGTCATAGTTAATGCTAATAAGGTTGAGAATAAAGTCATTATAAAAGAAGCATTAAATAATTTCATACTTGCCTCCTGACTCTATTACTCCTTTGATTATGTCTGCAACATTTTCTGCATGAGTCTGTATGAAATAATGTTTAGCTTCTCTTATGCTATATTGAATAACTTCATTAGAATATCTATACCAGTTTTTATATCTTGTTTTGAAATTATTTGTTAATGGATCTTTCTCTCCTGTAATACAAATAATTTTTGTATTTAATCTATTACCAAAATCGCAATTATTAAAATACTCATAGTAATTTTTTACATCAAATCTGAACCTATCTAATATTTCTTTAGATATTTCAGAATTTGTATGACCTATAAGCTTAAAGAATTTTTTTATATTATTATCCGATTGAAAATTCCATGGATTAATCGTTCTATTCATAATATTCGTTATTATCGGAGGAAAATTACCACCAATAATTAATGCATCTGCAATTATTCCATTTCGTTCCAGTTGTCTGGCCGTTTCCAATGCTAATGCACTTCCAACGCAATGCCCGTACAACAAAATACTGCCGGTTATGCGGTCTGAAATTTCCTTGGATAACATGATTGCGCTGTCTGTAATGTTGGCATTTAAAAAACTTCTTTTTACAGAGTAAACATTACACTGGATATGCTTTTTACCTATACAACGACTCAAATCACTAAAAACAGAAGAATCTCCTCCCCCAAATGGGAAGCAAACTAATGACACATTACTGCCATCATTATCTTCATATAAAGAAATTAAGGGCGAATTATCATTGCAACCGCCTAAGATGTAATCCGATAATAATTCAATCGTTGGATGCTTATAAATATCCTCAATTGATATAATGTTCTTCAACTTTGACGCAAGATTCATAGCTGCCAGAGAATCTCCACCAATGTCAAAGAAATTGTCTTTCATACCTATGTTCTCTACATTTAGTGTCTCTTGCCAAATGCTTTGCAAATGTTTTTCGTTTTCATTCCGTGGGTTAACGTAATCCGAGTCCTTCATTGCATTTTTTATTGGATTAGGAAGCAGTTTACTGTTAAGTTTCCCGTTCAGTGATAAAGGTATCTCTTCTATTTCAATAAAATATGAAGGGATCATGTAACCAGGTAACTTGGAATATAGATGCCTTTTTATATTGGTCACAGTCTCTTTTTCTTTAAAGATCATATAAGCACATAGTGCCTTATTGCCATTGAGTTCATTATTGCAGACGACTACCGCGTTGATAACAGACGGTATTTTAAGCAACTGAGCCTGTATTTCACCTAATTCTATTCTGAAGCCCTTTATCTTTACTTGCTGGTCGACCCTCCCCAGATATTCTATATCACCTTGAGGGAACCACCTTGCCAGGTCTCCTGTTTTGTACATCCTTTCGTTTTCTTTATACGGGTTTATAATGAATTTCTGTCTTGTCAGTTCTTCATTATTGATGTACCCTCTGGCCAGCCCCTCGCCACCAATGTACAATTCGCCCACGGCACCTATCGGCATTATATTCAGATGTTTATCCATTATAAACAGATTTATATTGTCAATCGGCTTTCCTATCGGTACAGTTTTTATTTTGTCCTCATTACCGCACTCATAGTAAGATACATCAACAGCTGCTTCTGTAGGACCATATAAGTTATGAAGTTTTGTTCCGTTATTTTGGAATAAAACTTTATTGAATTTTTCTACCTGCGAAGGTAATAATGCCTCGCCACTGGCAAAAACCATTCTTAGTTTGGAAAGCATCGAACTATAATTTGTATTATCATTTATAAAATCAAGGAACATGTTCAGCATGGATGGTACAAAATGTGCAACAGTAACATTATAGTTATGCATTACATCAGCAATGCTTGCGGGATCTTTTTCTGCACCCGGATCTAGGATTACCAGTCCTGCGCCGCAAAAGAACCACCACATAAGCTCCCAAACTGAAACGTCAAATGTAAAAGGAGTTTTTTGGACAAGCCTGTCAGCTTCACTTAAAATATATTTCTTTTGCATCCAATTTAGTCTGTTTACTATTGAATGATGTTCGATCATTACCCCTTTAGGTCTCCCGGTAGAGCCTGATGTATAAATAATATAAGCCAGATCTTCAGGGCTGTTGATAATTTCCAAATTATCAGGAGCTTCATTTTCTATCCCGGGATCATCCATAAAAACTACTTGACCTGAGAAATCGATGTTTTTATCAAGAGAAGAAGATTTCAGCAATATTGATGCATTACTGTCCTTGAGCATATATGCAATTCTATCTTCAGGGTATTCCGGATCAATAGGCAGGTATGCCCCACCGGCTTTCAGTATCGACAATATGCCGATTACCATTTCAAATGATCTGTATGTAATAAAGCCGACTATTGAATCCTTTTGAACATTTTTCTTCCGTAAGAATCTTGCAAGTCTGTTGACTTTTGAGTTAAGTTCTCCATAAGTCAATTGTCTATTACCAAATATTAAAGCAACATTATCAGGAGTTAATTTGGCTTGCTCCTCGAATATACTGCCGATTACCTTATCCCTGGGAAACCAGGAATCTGTATTGTTAAATTCGTATAATATTCTATACTTCTCTTTTTCTGAAACCATATCAATTTGTGATAATTTTCGATATGGATTATCCAAGGCATGCCATAGTAATCTGATCAAATGATCATGGATAAAGTCGATCTCCTTAGCATAAAAAAGATCGGAAAGGTAATCATAGTTTAGGACTAATTCACCATTTCCTTCTCTCTCGTTTATATGTATGTACAGAGATTCTTTTTGCCTTCCGGTAAAATGCCATCTGCCTTCCTGTGCCTCAAAAAAATCGCTTTTTATAAATTTCGCATTTTGGTATGATAAGCCTATATCAAAAAGTTTTTCAATACCTTTATGCTTTTCTCTGAGTTCATTCAGCAAATAATCCATGGAATACTTTTGATGCTTGAGTGATTGCAATATTGTACTGGAAATTTCACCTGAAAATTCGTCAAATGTAATGTTGTCATCAACATTTATCCTTACAGGTACAGTGTTGATAAACATACCTATAGTTTCTTTCTCTTTTATATTTGTTCGATTCAATACAGGCGTTCCTATAATAATATCCTGCTTGTCAGTAATTCTATTTATATAAATGGATAAAGCGCCTAAGAAAAGCGTCAAAATGGAAGTTCTTTTCTCATTACAATAATCATTGATTTTTTGGCATAGCTTTCCGGGAAGAATAAATGTTTTTCTTTTCGCTTTCAAATCAAAAGTATTGTCATTTTTATTTTTCAAAGAAGATATGTCCGGTATCTGATCAAACTTTTCAACCCAGAATTGCTTGTCTTTCGAATACCTTTCGGATTCAGCATAGATTTGTTCATTTTTAATATAATCGATATAGGATGGGAAGTTATCATCTTCAATCTGCTTTGATTTCATCAAATCGTCATAAAATTTTATCGTTTGATTGGCAATTAAAATAATAGACCATGCATCAGCCAGAGTATGATGTATTTTTATAAAGAAACCACCAAAGTCCTTGTCGATTCTTAACAAATAGAACTTGCATAATTCATAATTACTGGTGTCAAAAGGCGTTTGAGCCTGGGCCGTATCCCATTCATACACCTTGCCTATATCATCGTTGCTGAAATCGATCAATTCTATTTTGCTATATTTATAAGGCAGGATATATTGAAAAGGCTCACCGCTTTTTTCAACAATTCTAATTCGAGTAGCATCATTTTTCTGAATAACTAAATTAATTGCTTTATCAAGAAAATCATAATTGATGTTTCCATGAATTTTGAAAGTTGCAGAAATGACCCCGATGCTTGTGCCCGGATACATCTTCTCAGTATACCATATGCCCTTTTGCGGATGGGTAAGAGAGTAATATTCAACATTATTCTCCAAGGTAACCACCTCATTATCATTAGTAGAACATAGCGTAACATGCTAAAAACATATAATATTACATAATACTCTTTTCAGCAATATTATATTGTTTTTTATTAACGAATACAATAGATAAATGAGAATTTTTGTTAAAATTCACAGATTAGTGAATTAATTAAAATCCATATAACTTATGAAAATAACTTTACTTCAATTCTACAATGGTAACGCCGGACTCACCTTCGCCGTAGGTTCCCAGGCGGTAACTCTTCACATGAGCGTTGGTCTTCAGATATCTTTGAACGCCGTTTCTGAGCATACCCGTGCCCTTGCCATGCACGATGGTGACTTCCGAAAGGCCCGCAATGGAAGCATCGTCAAGGAATTTACCAAGTACCTGGACAGCCTCTTCGACATTCATGCCTCTGATGTCGGACTGGGTCGTCACACTCATAGCCTTTGAGATACCGATCCTGCCGGCGCCGGCTTTTTTGATTTCCGCGGCTTGCTCATCTATCAGCTTAAGGTTGGTAACATGGACATTTATTTTCATGATGCCTGCCTGTATGACCGCTTCTCCGTCCTTGTCGGGAGGCATCACCACCGTGCCCTTCTGGTTCAGATTTACGATCATGACACTGTCTCCGGGCTTCAGATTTTCCGGAGGCTTTATAAAGCCTTGTCTTTGAAACAGGCTTTCGGAAATGGAGCCTTCAAGTTCGCCTATATTGCTGCGCAGCCTGGTTCTTACCTCCTCGGCCGCTTTGTTCCTGAGAGCCTCATCCTGTTCCCTGGCTGCCCGCTTCATTTCATCGAGCATACCTTCGACATCCTGTTTCGCATCGAGCAGTATCCTTCTCGCTTCTTCCCTGGCTTCGCGCAAAAGCTTGTCCCTTTGAGCATCCAATTTAAATTTCTGATTTTCAAGTTCCTTTTTCAGGCCCTCTATCTCCAGCCGGTAGCTCTCCGCCTGTATCCTTTCCTTCTCCGACTCGGCCTTGTTTTTTTCTATCTTCATCAGAACATCTTCGAATTTGATTTCTTCTCCTGACAGGAATTCAGTGGCCCTTTCAAGCACTCCAGCCTGCAAACCCAGCCTGCGGGATATCGCAAAGGCGTTGCTCTTTCCAGGAACTCCAATTAGAAGGTTGTATGTCGGCCTGAGTGTCTCTACATCAAACTCGCAGCAGGCGTTTTCGACGCCTTCGGTCGTCAGCGCATAAACCTTTAGCTCACTGTAATGAGTTGTTGCAACTGTTATAGCGCCAAGGCCGTGCAGCCTTTCCAGGATCGCCATCGCCAGCGCTGCGCCTTCCGTAGGGTCGGTTCCCGCACCAAGTTCATCGAACAGTACGAGCGACCTGTCGTCCGCCTCTGACAAGATCCTGACGATGTTCTTCATATGGGAGGAAAAGGTGCTCAGGCTCTGTTCGATGCTTTGTTCATCGCCGATATCTGCGAATATTTTATTGAAAATGCTGAGCTCCGTACCCTCGGCGGCAGGAACGTGCAGTCCGGCCTGGGCCATGAGCGTGAACAGTCCGAGAGTCTTTAACGTTACAGTCTTGCCGCCTGTGTTGGGGCCTGTGACAACAAGCGTCGCGAAACGCTCTCCTGCCCAAAGATTGATAGGAACTACACTACTCTGATCCAGCAGAGGATGTCTGCCCTTTTTTATGTTTATGCGTTTTTCCCGGTTAAGTTGCGGGCACACGCATTTATAGTCAAGACTAAGCTTTGCCTTTGCGAAAGCGAAGTCCAGTTCGGCAAAGATCGTCATGTTGGTTTTCAGCGATTCGCTTATATCTGCGACATCTGCTGAAAGCTCATGAAGAATGCGCTCGATCTCTATCTGTTCCTTGTTTTTAAGCTGTTTTATGCTGTTGTTCGCTTCAACGACAGCCATAGGCTCGACATAGACAGTTGCGCCGCTGGCCGAAGAATCATGTATGAGTCCGGGCACTTCACTCCTGCATTCCGCCTTTACAGGGATTACATAACGGTCTCCGCGGATGGTGACTATGGATTCCTGCATGAGCTTCTGATATTTGGAGGAATGCATCATGCTGTTGAGTTTTTCCCTTATCGAATTCTGCTGCTCCTTGATCTGCCTTCGGATATTGGATAAGGTCGTGCTGGCACCGTCCGATATTTCCTCTTCACTCACTATCGCCATACCGATCTTGTCCTCAAGCCGCCTGTCGGGGGTCAGTGAAGCTATCAGACCGCTTATGCTGTTTGCTTCTTCAGCGCCCTTAGCGTCAACTATTGATGAATAGTTTTTCATATTGCGTGCTGCGCGCAGCGTATCGGCTATCCTCAGCAATTCACCGGGATTCAGCACAGCTCCGATCTCCACTCTCTTAAGACTGCCCCTGATATCATGCAGTCCGCCTATAGGAGGACTTCCCCTTCTGAGTATGAAATCGGTTGCATCGGATGTTTCTTTCAGCATGCCGGAAACAGCGGACAGTTCGCTTTTGGGCATAAGTTCTTCGGCGAGCTCTTTTCCGAGTTCCGAAGCGCACAATCCCGCAAGCTTGCTTTTTATTTTATCGAATTCCAGGATTCGTAAAGCTCTATCATCCATAAAAAATGTGATTACCTTTCCGGGATGTTTTTGCCGTTATCTTCCTATCCCAGTTTCAGCTTCGGCCTGAGCTTATCCCGATAATACCCTACAAATAACGTATACACGTAGTCGTAAACGAAAAATACGACTTCGAGCGCAATTACCAGCAGCCACCATGGCAGCTTCGATGAAACAGCGAAACCGAACAGGTCTCGTACAGCCCAGTATGCAACACCCAGGCATGCATTGAAAAATGCGTACTTCAGGATATATTCTATTACGATTTTATTGAGTTTTTCAATGTAAAATTTAATTATACCGTACAATCCGAAAAAAATGGCATATGGAACGATCCCCAGCTTATCGGGTACGATCATCAAAGCCAGAAGGCTCGTGGCGGCATAAAACAGCCAGCTTGCCCTGACTCCGCTTTCTATTATCGAGACCGCAACAAAAAAGGAGCTCAGCGCGTATAACGAGATCCTGTTCGTCGGCATGATGACCGCCAACAACAGGCATATTACGGCAACCGCTCCCAATATTCCGTTGAGCGCTATTTTTTTCGTTTTTTTAGAACGTTCACTCATGAATGTCCTCCGCGGTGTCAGCAGCAGCTTATCAAATCGCCGCCCGACATTTCACAGCAACAATCCGAACACCACAGGCACTGGCAGATCGTGCAGAGATCGGGGCTCTGCTTGTTGTAACCCCTGTTGAATGAGTTTGTCCTGTATGCGTTGTTGGAAGTGTTCATTCTATTGAGAGCACTCCGGTATTCATAATTGGACGGGTCCATATTTACAGCTCTCTGTATGTGATTGTAAGCCTCGTCATACCAGCCCCTGCGCATAAAAATCAAGCCTTTCAGATAATACCACTGCGCATTGCGGTTCCCGCTGCTGTCGAGCATATCTTCTGCAAGCTTTACGTTTCCGGTATTTATCTGGCTTTTCACCTGGTTGAAAAAATCACTGTCGCCCTGGCTGTTCCAATTGCTGCCGCCTGTATTTCCATTGTAGGATGTCTCCTGTCTCGGCGCAGAATTCTTCATCAGATAGTCATACGCTTCATTGATCTCTCTCAGTTTCTCTTCAGCCAACTGTGACAGAGGATTGTCCTGATACTGGTCCGGATGATATTTCTTCACCAGTTCCCTGTATGCTTTCTTTATCTCGTCTTCACTTGCGCCTTCTCTTATTCCAAGAACCTCATACGGATTATTCAACTTTATTACAACTCCCTATCCCCAGAATATTTTCTGTTTTTCTGCGCATTCCCATATATATTATGTTCTCAAGAATTCCTCTATTTATTTTCGGGTCAAGTAATTCGAACGCTCTGGATATCTCGTTAAGCGAATACGTCAGGTTGAATTCCACCCTGTCGCGTATATCCTGCCTGAATTTGCCAATATCCCGCTGATCGTATTTATACTGACAAATCAAAGGGTTATAGCTCCCGCTCCTCATATCCTTTTCCAGATCGTCATATGCATCCAGCAGGTATATCCATTTCCCGAGGTTGTAACCTATCCATCTCAGGGTCTTTTCGTGCTTCTCGTCGGTACAGAGCGGTCCATAAGCCATGACTTCTTCCATTAGCTTCGCAAACGGCTCTGCAGCCTGATCCATCGAAGCGCATTCCGCCTTTTCCAGCAGAAGCAGGTCTTTCAGTCTTTCCTCCATGACGGAGCATTTTGCCGCATATTGTTTCCTCAGCTTTTTAAACGCCCTTCTTAAAAGCAGCATGGCAGCTTTAGGAACAAAATTGCCGTCATCGCGTTTTTTATCATCCAGGTTATAATACGCCAGTAATATGTTAATGTCTGACGCGTAGTCGACGATACCGCTGTCGCAGACTATGTGCCGTTTTTCAACAGGATGCGCGACACAGCGCTTTCTTAAAGCTTTTACCTGCTCATTGCCGACTGCGGACAGTAAGACTGCCAGAAACGCCGAATCATAGTTCAGCGACATCCTTGAAAGCTGGCCGTGCCTTCTGCCTATCGATCTGCAAACACCGCAGTAGTAAGCTCTGAAAAGCTCATACTCTTTTATCTTCATCTCCGGCTTTTCCGGAACTATATATCCGAACATATAACCTTTCCGCTATCCTTCATTTTCATTCTGCTGCCTTATCTTCAGGTAGGACCTGATGTACATGCTAAATGCAAATAGCGCCATTACTACTGCAAGTATGAAGAAAAGAAGGTTGAAAGGCACCCCTAGTATCCTCCACCGGCCGAAAGGCTCATTGAACAGCATCATTATGATCGCAAGGTAAAAGACCACAGTAGTGGCTTTGCCGTACCAATTGGCCGATACCACATAATTGAACTGCTTGTAGAGCACCAATGCGCCGATGCCCATGAAGATTTCCTTCGCAAGCACAACTGCGATCAGCTCGATCGGGATAAGTTTCAGAACTATGGATAAAATCACCATGGCTGTAAGCTGCATAAGCTTATCAGCCAACGGATCCGCTATTTTCCCCCACGATGTCACCATATTGTATTTTCTGGCAATATAACCGTCAAGAACGTCAGTCAGACCGCCCACCAGGAAAATGATCACGGCGGCTACATAATGGCGGGTGCTGAGATAACCGGCAAATAACGGTATAAGCGCAAAACGCAATATTGTCAGAATGTTCGGAACGTTCATAACTCACCACCTGCGTAGTAATATTCTATAGTTTACCATATAAAAACTATATGTTGCAATGCTGCTGATTAAAATCACTGGCGCATCAAAGCTTATTGCGTCAGCACATAAGCTTCTATATAATGTTGCGCAGCAATCTCGTTTAGCCTGCGCTGTCATTCCCGGGCTGCCTTTTCGATGAGTTCATAGATTTCAGGCATGAATTTCTTTAGATTGACAGGCTTAAGCTTGCTGTCTGCCCAGCAATGCATTGTCTCACCCTCGGTTATGACCTTGTCACTGCCCGCCTTAACGATTTCATAATGGAAGATCAGCCTTGTACCTGAGTATTCCTGGATATTTGTCCTGATGATTATCTCATCCTCATATCTGGCAAAACCTTTGAACCTGCACTTCAATTCGATAAGCGGCAGCATAGCCCCTCTTTCCTCTATCCTGGAATAAGGCAGTCCCAGCTTCCTTATGAAATCCGTCCTTCCAGCCTCGAACCACACTGCGTAGTTCGAGTGGTGTACGACCCCCATCTGGTCTGTTTCAGCATATCTAACCGTAATATACGTCTCTGATACTATCATTGTCTGCTCTCCAAATTATATCCTAAAAATATTAAGCCCGTGCTTTTTTAATTGGCACGGGATTAACCTGCGTTATTTTCTTATTATTTTTATCTCATCAGTAGCCTTAGTAGCCTTTTTCGATAATCACGCTGTGAGCTTCCTCAACCTCGGCCTCCGGCACCAGCACTTCAAAATAGTTGTCATTATTGTCGTGGTTTTTACTGATCGGTCTCAATTTAACAAGAATTCCCTCTTTAGTAAGCAGTTCCTGCAGCGCTGTCGCTATCTCCTTGCTCTGAGCCATGTATACGACTGTCCACATTTTAACACGCCCCTTTTTGGACTATTCACCGGATATGATTTCGCCGTGGCGGCCTAGTATTCTCGCTTTTCCCCTGATCTTGATCGCGGAAGTGTTCTCAGTGAACTGTGCCAGCAATACTTCGCCCTTGTCAAGCTTTTCCGTATGATGGAATTTGGTATCCTTTCCTCTGGTAAGACCAATAACATTTACTCCGTTCTCTTCAGCCTTGATAACTACGTATTCTCCGAGTATCTTATCCAGCTCGCAATCCAATCAAACCACCTCGAGATAACTATATATTATTTCATCTGAAAAATCAACACAATTTGTCCCTAAAACGGTTAAAAGCCTCTATTTATCTATACTTTGCTACAATCTTTACATTTTCTTCCCCAAATCGCTCTATAAGTTCCCTCTGCAGTATTTCACACAAGTCAACGCGATATTCCTCCATTTTTGTCTTGGTAATATTTCCCATATTATTGGAGCTGCAGAAACAAATCGGAGTATTGCCGCTGAAATATTTGATCAGTGAAACAGTCGCCTTCATGACCGCACCATCGAGCGGTTCCTCTGTTTTGACAAATATTTTGTCGGATCGTTCTCTGCCGTCAGCCTGTGGAATATCGTCATGTTTTGACGCGCCGTACTGGGGCGCCGTCCTTTTATACTGCTGTTCCCTTCCATTGCTTTCGGGGTTCGCATCGGCGGACTCCTTCTTTTTGATGAGCCTGACGGAATCGCATATGATCTTGGGCTGTTCTTCCTCCTTTATACTAATCCTGCCGTCTATGAACACGGCGTTTTCATTCATGAGCAGCGCCGAATACCTTGTCAGTATGGTCGGGAAAACGATGATCTCCATGCTTCCGAAAAGGTCCTCCAGCGTAATGAATGCCATCAGGTTATTGCTTTTCGTCGTCTTTGTCTTTTTCTCCGTTATTATTCCGCCAACGGTAACGAGCATGCCATCCGCCAGGTTCCTGTCCCCCTGCGCCACGCTGCCTTCGGAGGTATCCATTCCTTCGGCAGGCGCATCTCCAAGGTCGTAGCTGTATAGAGTGACCTGCTCCTCTATCTCTTTCTCATATTCCTTCAGCGGATGGCCTGAAACATACAGTCCGAGCATTTCCTTTTCCATTGCCAGCAGCATCCTCGGGGTAAACTCGTTAAGCTCGGGATAGCTCTCTTCAGGCGTCATGCCCTTCAGATCGCCTGGTATCTCAAATAACGAAAGCTGCCCGTCCACCTTGCTCTTCTTGCTTTGCTGCGCACCTTCAAGCAACTTCTCATAGACAGCCATCAATTTTGATCTGTACACGCCGAAGGAATCGAAAGCGCCGCATTTTATCAGGCTCTCGACACACCTCTTGTTGAAATCCCTGGGTCCGATCCTTTCGCAGAAATCTCCGAAACCTTTGAACAATCCTTTCTCGAGCCTATCGCTTATGAGTTCGCCCACGGCGCTTTCACCGACATTTTTTACGGCAGCCATTCCAAATCTGATTTTACCGTTGACGACCGTAAACATTACGTCGCTTTCATTTACGTCGGGTGGCAGCACTTCTATGCCCATCTGCTTGCATTCATGAACATAGTGCGATACCCTTTCGCTGCTGCCGAGAAAACTGTTCAGTGTCGCCGCCATGAATTCCACAGGATAATAATGCTTGAGCCAGGCCGTCTGATATGCTACTACAGCATATGCGGCTGCGTGAGACTTATTGAATGCATAGCTTGCGAAGTCGATCATCTGGTCGAATATGCGGCTTGCCGTTTTTTCATCCACGCCGTTTCGCACTGCGCCTTTTACCGATATATTTCCGTTTTCGTCAACTATGCCGTGTATGAAATTCTCGCGCTCCTTGAGCATCACATCATGCTTTTTCTTCGACATTGCACGTCTCACAAGGTCTGAACGGCCGTACGAATAGCCTGCAAGTTCGCGTACTATCTGCATGACCTGTTCCTGGTAAACCATACAGCCGTACGTTACGTCCAGTATCCTTTCCAGCATCGGGTGCTCATAGGCTATTTCGCCGGGATTGTTCTTGTTTTTGATGTATTTTGGTATTGAATCCATCGGACCGGGCCTGTATAGCGAAATACCAGCTATGATATCCTCGAGCGAAGAAGGCTGCAGATCCTTCATGAACTGCGTCATACCTGCGCTTTCAAGCTGAAATATACCGGTCGTCCTGCCTTCGCCTATCATTTTATATACGCCGGCATCATCCATATCGAGCTTATCCATATCAAGCCTAACACCATAGTCCTTGAATATGAGATCCCTGGCATCACGTATGACAGTCAATGTTCTGAGGCCAAGAAAGTCCATTTTCAGAAGTCCGAGCTCTTCGAGCGTCCCCATCGGGAACTGGGTTGTTACACTCTCGTCGTTTTTCTGCAGCGGAACATATTCGGTGACAGGATCCTTTGAAATCAAAACGCCCGCAGCATGCGTGCTTGCATGGCGCGGCATCCCCTCCAGCAGAAGGGCGGTATCGATTAGTTCCCTTGCCTTATCATCGTCCACATATTTCATTTTCAGCTCGGGATTAAGCTCCAGTGCTTTATTGATATTCATTCCGATCTGCATCGGTATCATTTTTGCAATCATGTCGACTTCGCCGTAAGGGATGTCCAATGCTCTCCCTACGTCCCTTATGGCAGCGCGCGCCGCCATCGTTCCGAAGGTGATTATCTGCGCCACCCTGTCTGCGCCGTATTTACGCACCACATAATCAATGACCTCCGGCCTTCTCACATAGCAGAAATCTATGTCTATATCAGGCATGGTCACTCTTTCCGGATTGAGGAACCTCTCGAAAAGCAGGTTGTATCTAAGGGGGTCTATGCTGGTTATGCCAAGGCAGTATGCCGTAAGGCTGCCAGCCGCCGAACCTCTGCCGGGACCTACCATTATGCCGTTGTCCTTCGAATATTTGATGAAATCCCAAACGATCAGGAAATAATCTACATATCCCATTTGCCTGATGACTTGCAGTTCGTATTCGAGCCTATCGATATATTCGGGCTTTGAAGCGTCATCTCCATATATCCGGCGCAGGCCCTCAACACAGAGACGGTGCAGATAATCGAATGGATCCTTTCCATCGGGGACGTCGTATTCCGGCAGGTGCAGTTTGTTGAATTCTATCTCTACATTGCACATATCCGCTATCCTGGCGGTATTCTCCACTGCTTCGGGTATGTTTCTGAATGCGGAAGCCATTTCCTCCTGCGATTTCACATAAAGCTCGTCAGAATTGAATATCATGCGGTCTTCGTCGGTCATTTTCTTGCCTGTCTGGATACAGAGCAGGACTTCATGGGCCTTTGAATCCTCTCGTCTGAGGTAGTGGGCGTCGTTTGTCGCAACGAGCGGTATTCCCGTTTCCTTTGAAAGTTTGATAAGACTCTGATTTACGAGATTCTGGTCTTCTATGCCGTTATTCTGAATTTCCAGGTAGAAATTGCCCTGGCCGAATATCTCATTGAATTCCAGTGCTTTTTGCCTGGCCTTTTTATGATCGCCTTCAAGGATCGCTGTGGGTATATCACCCGAGAGGCATGCGCTCAGCGCGATTATGCCGTTTGAATATTGCCTGAGAATATCCGTATCGATGCGCGGCTTATAGTAAAAGCCTTCCGTAAAGCCGGCGGAGACTATCTTCATCAGGTTTTTGTAGCCTTCGTTGTTTTTGGCCAGCAGCACAAGATGACCCTGGTCGGCGTCGACCCAGGGTTGTTTGTCGAAGCGCGTGCGCCTGGCCGTATAGACTTCGCAGCCAAGTATGGGCTTGATACCGTTTTTTATGGCAGTCTTGTAAAATTCGATAACTCCATACATGACACCGTGGTCCGTAATAGCCATGCTCTTCATGCCAAACTCGGCAGCGCGCTCAATCAGTGCCGGTATCCTATTGGCCCCGTCAAGCAGACTATATTCGGTGTGAACGTGCAAATGGACAAAATCCTGCACGGATATTTGCGGATCGGGCATGGCCTAAGTACCTCCATCGTGGACAGCTTCCTCTCCCATTATAACTCACAACCATCCACAATGAAAATATTAGTCTGTTCTGACAGGTCCAGTTCCCTGGGAACCGCCTGCTTCTTCATATTGTCGTCGTAAACGATACGTACCACAGGCCTGGTCGGACGACTCCTGTTGTCTCTCACGACAATGCCCCTCTCCCTGGTATTGAGAAGTACGCCCGTCCCGATGGGATAAACCGTAACATATTTTACGAAGCTTTCTATGACCTTGGGATCGAAATGATGGACTCCCAGAGAAGTGATATACTCGAAAACCTCATTGGGTTTCAGCTTTTTTCTGTAAACGCGGTCCGAGGTCAGGGCATCGTATACATCCGCGACAGCTGCGATCCTCGCATATATCTGGATATTTTCGTTTTTGAGCTGCAAAGGGTATCCGCTGCCGTCATACCTTTCGTGGTGACCGAACGCTATATATGCCGAAGCCAGGTTTAATCTGCCGCTTTTTTTTAGAAGCTCGTAACCGAGTATCGTATGCTTTTTGATCTCCTCAAATTCCTCGACTGTCAGCTGCGAAGGCTTCTTCAGTATCTCTCTCGGAATGCAGAGCTTGCCGATATCATGCAGCATGGCGCCGGTGCCCAGTTCTCTCAGCCTGGATATGTCGAATCCAAGCCCTATTCCCGTAATAAGTGAAAGTATGCACACGTTTACCGAGTGCTCGAAGGTATAGTCGTCAACAGATTTTATTTCCGAAAGGTTATAAAGAATATTATCATTTCCCAGAAGTTCATCAAGAATTTTATTTACGGTTTTTTTGACTTCTTCGACATCGATCGATTCGGTGAACTGATAATTCGACATCAGCTTTTTGACGAGTACGACAGCTTCATTTCGCGTCTGGTCCCTTACGACGTCACTGACTGCTATATCTTCCGAAATGTCATCCTCCAGGTATACTTCGCTGATCCCATGATTTTTAAGACGATCTACGTAGCTTTCCCTGAGTTCGACTCCCTGCGCCAGCAATACTCCGCCATCTGAACTGAATATCGTGCGGGCAAGTTTTAAGCCGTACTGTACCGATTCGATATTTACCCTGCGCATCTTATCCTCCGAGGAATTGTCATTAGTAACAAATACATATTCGACACAATAAACTGATTTCCTTCCTGTATTTCTCATAATGAAAGAAAAAAACAATAAATTTTACCATGTTCTCGCCAAAGCATTAAATCATCCGATACGCTTTTGGGCAATAAATGTTATGTATTACAAATCATGGTAAAATATATATAAAATAATTTAAGCAAGGAGTCATTATGATCAAGTCGTCGGCTGTAAACATTCCGGATGCCGGTATGCCGGAGTTGCCTGCATATCTTTACAGGCGCCTGACAAAAGTTATATTTTCGATACTGAACTCGGGCATATTGACCGGAGATTTCAAGTATGTCTGGCATTTCGTAAGATACTTCAGAAACGAGCTTTATGAGAGGCACATCGATGAAAATTATATAAATTGCGTATTCTGTTCGAATCTCGTCAGAACCGGATGTCACAGGCACTGCCTGAAATGCGGTGTGGGAACATATATAAGATGCAGCCCTTCACTTCCCGGGATCTTATATAATGAATCGACGCAAAGAGATGATTCGGACGACCTTCGCACACCCTGGTACTTTAAGGAGACCTGCAGACATTTTAAAAGGCTTTCTCTGAAAAAGTATTTCAAAAATCTGCATTCAGTTCTAAGTCCGGCGGGCATCTACGATTTTGAAGTGCTTGAAGGTCTTGAGAATGGTTTGTCTGCAGGGGCGAAACCCTGCCATGTTTGCGCGGCAGCCGATTATGAATTGTATAAAAGATGTTCCTCCCAGGAAGGTTTTGATACGGAAGCCCCATGTAACCGTGCGGATGCTGAATTGAAATCGTTTTACATGAATAAGGATGCAAACAAATATAAGGATGCAAAGAAAAAGGTTTCGTGAAGGCAGGCTAAGCCTCATGAAACCTTTTAAAAACTTTAATACTCTATTATCCTGATATTTAATACAGGAGTTTCTTTATTTCATTAACTACATTTTCCTTTATTCTTTCAAGCTTATCCTTTGATTTTTCCATAGTCGTCTCGGAAACACCGTAGTATATCTTGATCTTCGGTTCGGTGCCGGATGGCCTGATGCAGAACCAGGAACCGTCAGCAAGCTCGTAATAAAGTACGTTTGAGACGGGCAGGTCGAGCGGTCTCTTTTTACCTGTCAGTATCTCGGTAACCTCTTTGCGTTCATAATCCCTGACAGCACTGACCTTGCAGCAGGAGAATGCTGACGATTTGCCCGATCTCAGGGAATCCATGGCGCTGTTGATTTTCTCGACGCCTTCCTTGCCTTCGAGCGTAAACGAAGTGATGCCCTCGATGTAATAGCCGTACTTCTCAAACAACTCAAGCAACCCTTCATAGAGAGACATACCCCGGTTTCTGTACCAGGCTGCCATTTCGCCTATAAGCATGCTTGCAACCACGGCATCCTTGTCTCGTGCAAATGTCCCGGCCAGATACCCGTAACTTTCTTCAAAGCCGAACAGGTATTTTTTCTTTCCTGTTTCATCAAGTTCCTTTATTTTTTCACCGATAAATTTGAATCCCGTAAGCACTTCAATAAGTTCTATATCATAATATGCTGCAATAGTTCGGGCAAGCTCGCTCGTCACTACGGTCTTGACGACGAATCCGTTTGCCGGCAGGGTGCCTCTGGCCTTTTTCTGAGAAAGGATATATTCCAGGAGCAGACATCCGGTCTGGTTGCCCGTAAGTACCACGTATTCTCCCGAAGAGCTTCTTGCTACTACGCCGACCCTGTCGCCGTCGGGATCTGTGCCTATGATCAGGTCCACATTCTCTTTTTTCGCAAGTTCGATTGCGAGCTTTAGTGCATCCTTCTCCTCAGGATTCGGGGATTTGACGGTGCTGAATTCCGGGTCGGGCAGCTCCTGCTCCGGCACAACGAGGACATTCTTAAAGCCTGTTTCCTTCAATATCCTTCTGACCGGCTTGTTTCCCGTACCATGCAGCGGAGTATAAACGATCTTCATGGTATCTGCAGCTTTCGCAACCGCGGACGGGTCGACGACCAGCGTTTTCAGGCTGTTTATGTACGCGTCGTCCACCTCGCTGCCTATTTTGACAAGAAGGCCTTTTTTAACAGATTCCTCCTCCGGCATGGGCTTCACGGAAGTGATGTCGGCAATGCCCTCTATCTCGCTGAATACGGCCTCCGAGCCATCAAGCGACAGCTGGGCGCCATCTTCGCCGTATGCCTTGTAGCCGTTATACTGCTTGGGATTATGACTTGCGGTTACCATTACGCCTGCGGCCGCCTTGAGATGCCTGACAGCAAACGAAAGCTCAGGCGTGGGGCGAAGTTCGTCAAAAAGGTAAGCCTTTATGCCATTGGCGGCAAATATACACGCCGCCTCCTCGGCGAACTGCGGGGACATGTGCCTGGAGTCGTATGATATGGCAATACCGCGCTCTCCGGCATCCTTAACGTTTTTATTCAGATAGTTCGCAAAGCCCTGTGACGCCTTTCTAACCGTATATATGTTCATGCGGTTGGTACCCGCTCCGAGGATGCCCCTCAAACCGCCCGTGCCGAATTCCAGGTCCCTGTAGAAGCGTTCTTCTATCTCGGCAGGGTTGTCTCTTATCTGTTCAAGCTCCTTTTTTGTATCCTGATCAAAGTAATCGCTGCTTCTCCAGAAATCATACAAAGCTCTGCTGTTCATAACAACCTCCAAAAAATCGTATATCTTCAATCGCGTATATCATTTCCTATAATTACCCTGATTAGTATAGCACATAACCTGGAAATCGCAATCAGTTTACGATTCGAGAATAATTATCCACTTATATGTACTTTTGCCTCATCTAGTGTTTTTTCTGCAAAGCCGCAAGCGGATACACGCATCGCCGCACCGTTACCGAAACTATTATATGGCTGAGGGTTTTCAGAGTATATCCATCGCCGGAACATACCACCATAACCACAGTTAGGGTATGGGCGTCCCCTTTATCAGTAATTTCTAATTTTTAAGTTTTAGCCATCACACAATTTAGTTATTTGCTGTTCAACGACGGCAATAATCACTTGCAGGTTGTAATGCTTAACATCTCGGGTTACCTGACGTGAGCCTTCAGTTTGAACTATTCGGAAATTCCGAATAGTTGCCTCCTGTGCAAGCTCACCATCTGAATAAATTTTCGAAATATGCTCGTTTATGGTGTGAATCTCCACGTCGTACAGAGTTGCAAGCATTTTCTGCGTGAGCCAGATATTCTCGTCTTCATATCGCATTTCAACGCTTTGAGGATTATCACCTGTTGCAGCGATGTATGTAAGGTACTCAGCGGAGGAAGATCGTATGTTTTTCTCTTCTGGCGTTTTCTTTCTACTCACAGCATTACCTTTCGGTTAATTCTATAACAATTTTACATTAAGTTCATTATAATTGCACGATAATATGAAATCACAGTAGACGTAAAATAACCGGGCACACACAGCAAAGGCAGACAGCTTACTCTGCTATCCGCCCCCCAAAAATCACGGTTTACATATATCCCCATTAGGCCGACATTCCTGCCGGCCCCTTTATTTCACACTTTTCCACCAGGTCTATAATATAATGCAGATCAGCCCACCGCTGCCCTCGTTTATAATCCTCTGCAGCGTCTCCTGGAGCTTGAGCTGGGCGTCCTCCGGCATCCTGTTGAGCTTGTTGTGAAGCCCCTCGCTGACGAGTTCATGCAGCGACTTGCCGAATATGTTGGATTCCCAGATCTTGCCCGGTTCGCTTTCGAATTCCTTGAGCAGGTAATTCACAAGCTCCTCGGACTGCTTCTCGGTGCCGACCAGCGGTGCTATCTCGGTCTCGATATCTGCGCGGATCATATGTATTGACGGTGCGCTTGCACGGAGTTTAACGCCGAAGCGGTTGCCCTGCTTGATTATTTCAGGCTCATCGAGGGTCATCTCGCCCATCTGCGGCGTCACCACGCCGTATCCTTTGACCTTAACTTCGTGCAGAGCAAATTCCACTCTTTCGTACTCGCGTTTGACCCTCGCAAGGTCCTTCATAAGCCCGATCAGTCTGTGCTCACCCTCTATCTGGAGTCCTGTCGTATCGCTGAGCACCTGGTAGAACAGGTTTTCAGGAGTCTCGATCTTGAGCAGCATATTGCCTACGCCCGCATTGATCTCCTGCAGGTTGGCCCTGTTGATGAAATCGTAGTCGGCAAACCTGGCCATCGAATCCTTTGCCTCACGTATTTTACGGACCCCCGCAAAGGTGTCCCTGATCGCCTGCAGCATGTCGATCCTCAGCCAGTGATCCTGTTCGAGCGCCTCGACCCACCTTGGTATATTGATACCTATCTCACAGATTGGGAATTCATAAAGTATCCTCTCCATTATCGCTGAAAGCTCTTCATTCCTCATCTGGGCGCAGTTGACACTGACTACGGGGACTTCATATTTTCCCTCCAGTTCCTGCCTCAGCGCTTCTGTCTCGGGATCACTCGGGATAACTGAATTCAATACGATTATGAACGGTTTATTTATCGCCTTGAGTTCGCCTATGACTCTCCTCTCGGCTTCGATGTAGTCCTCCCGGGCGATATCCGTTATGGTGCCGTCGGTCGTGACTACCAGGCCTATGGTGGAATGGTCGTTTATTACCTTTCTCGTGCCCATCTCGGCAGCCTGCTCAAAGGGTATCTGGTAATCGAACCACGGTGTTGAGACCATCCTGGGGGAGTTGTTTTCAAGATAACCCAGCGCACCCTTTACCAGATAGCCGACACAGTCGACCATCCTTACTTTGAGCCTCAGAGCTTCATCCAGCGTGATCTCGACCGCTTCATTCGGCACGAATTTCGGCTCGGTCGTCATGATGGTACGACCGGTAGCACTTTGCGGCAGTTCATCCTTTGCCCTTTCACGGCTGTATACGTTCTCTATGTTCGGTATCACCAGCAAGTCCATAAACCTTTTTATCAAGGTAGATTTTCCTGTTCTGACAGGACCGACAACACCAATATAAATATCCCCCTGCGTTCTCTCAGCGATCTGCTGATATATGCTGTATTTTTCCACCCGCTAACCCCCCTTAATCTACTGATAATGCACTGATCCTGCATTTATCGGTTAACCTGCTGCGCAAAAATCGCTGTCAGCAGAGCATGACCATGAAAAGAGTGCACTGAAAAAAGTATATGTGTGTCCTCTTTTCAGATTCACAATATAAATATATGTCCGTATAGGGTTATTATTACAAAAAAGAAGAGGGTTGAAGGGTTTGAATTTACCTGACGTAGACTTTTAATATCTGACGGATGAATTCGACCGAGATTGGGAGTCCTTTCCACTTTTCTCCGTCTATACTGAGATTGAAACCCGCATCGCCTTCGATTGTACATTTCTGCGTCCTGAGCCATTTCACGTTCCTGTCGTTTACGAAATCATTGTTCAGAACCTTGAAAGCAAGCCCTGCAAGTTCTATGTGGAGGCAATTTTTAAGTAACAGGATATCCATATAGCCGTCGGAAAGATCGGCCGAGCTGACGAGATTCGAAAAACCCGCCGCATGTCTGCCGTTCAATATGAGGAACAGCAGAAAATCGCCATCGACCACCTCGTCGTCGGTAGTTAGCTTCAGTCTCACCGGTTTAAGGTTCGTGACCTCACTCAACGCCGTAAGGTAATATGCAAGAGGTCCGAAGTTCCTTTTGAATTCGCTGTTGGTATTGTATGACACATCGACAAGATTACCGCCCGCACAGGTGTTGAGGCAGTATTTTTCATTATTGATCAGTCCGGCGTCGATCATGTCTATTTTACCGCCCAATATGATATCGATGCAGTTTTTGATGTCAGACGGAATATTGAGACTCCTGGCGAAATCGTTACAGGTACCGGCTGGAATGATGCCCACTGGAAGATCCAGGCCCGCCGACAGCAGTATGCTGGCTATCAAATTGACTGTCCCGTCTCCCCCGGATACTATCACTGATGAATACTCGCCCGCCAGGAGTATTTCCTGGAGCCTGCCGCCATTATCGCCGTCTATGCGGAAAGGTACCACCAGATCGCCGTCTTCCTGAAATCTGCTGATAATATAATCAAGCTTCTTCGGTACGTTCCTGTTCCCCGAAAGCGGGTTGTAAACAAGCATGACTTTTTTCATCTGCAATCTGCCTCTCTTCCCGAGTTGCTTTAGCGCCAAAAGGGGACCTTATAAGGTGTGTTCCCTTTCCTTATTATAACCTTCCTAAAAGCGGAATTCAATTACAATTGCTCCCTCGGGACAATCAGGCTTTTCGGCACTGCCTGACTTATCGGCAGCCGCTTCCGAAGCAATGAAAAGTGCATATTCGTCATGATCGAAGACAGTAATGTTTTTAACAGAAAGCCTAACGGCTTCGTTACTCAGCTTACCTTCCATCAAGCTTTTTCCGACTTCACCGATCAGTTCCAGACACCTTTCCCTTTGCTGCGGTGCATGCAATACCTGCTCCAGTTCTACAGCCAACAAACCGAGCCGTTGCTCCAGTTTGTTGTTCATTCTGCCGAACAGTTCTGCGGAAACCACGCCTTCAAGCCTGTCCCGGTAAAGCAGTTCCTGCTTCTTCCTGCAAGCCTCGAGCTTTCTCTTCAGCTCATCCTGGCCGTCTTTGCGTCCGCCGGCGAACTCCAGCCAGTCGCCAAGCTTTTCCGCAAGCTCATTTCTGTCATTTTGATTTGAAAATATTTTCAGCAGCTCATTGCAGATATACCTGATTATCCCGTCTTCGTATACAAAATGGCTGCTGCATGCCGCCGAACCATTCCTTGCATAATTCCCGCACACATACGCGGTACCGCCAGCCCTTGAGCGCGCATACATACCGCTTCCGCACCCTCCGCACCTGATGATGCCCTTCAGGATATGGACGCCTCCCCTGTGCAGTTCCCTGTCTGCGCTTTTTTTCTGCCGCAGAGCCTGCACCTCCAGGAACTCCTCCCTTGAGACTATGCCCTGGTGGGTCCCCTCGGTCCTTACCCATTCCGCCTTCGGGAGGCGTCTTGTTTTTTTGCTTTTAAAACTGATCTTTTCGCTTACCCCCTGTACCGTATTGCCGATATAGACGTCCGAGCAAAGCACACGCCTTACGGATATCCTGTTCCAGCCCATACCCTCCGGAGAGGGACAGTCTCTGGCGTTCAGGTGCTTTGCAACGGCAGTGTACCCTATTCCCGACCGGTACAGCCGGTAAATCAGTTTTACCGTTTCAGCCTCGGTATCATCGACGACCAGCCTGTTCTTCTCATTTTCGGACTTTTTGTAGCCAAACGGAGCCCTTCCGAGGTATTCCCCCCTTCTTATCTTAAAATGGAGGCAGGAGCGGATCTTTCTTGATATATCCCTAATATACCTTTCATTCGCCCAGGTTTCGATACCGACGGTGTCATTGTCCAGCAGGCTGTCATAGCGTCCATCGGCAGTCAGTATGCGAATGCCGTATTCCTCCAGAAAATCGATCCACTGCAGCGTCTTGGCATTGTTCCTGCCAAGCCTTGAGAGATCCTTGAGCACCAGCACATTGATCCTGCCGGCGAACACGTCCTCTTTGAGCCTTGATAAACCCTTCCTTTCAAAAGCGGAACCCGAAACGTTGTCATCGGTATAAACCGAAAAAACCTCTCCGAGCTGCCTGCTTCTGACATACTCAAGAAGAAGCCCTCTCTGGTTTTCAACGGTTTCAAGATTTTCTCCGTTTTCATCCCTGCTGATCCTTATGTAAATCCCTATCAGGTTCTGCGCAAATACCTGCACCTTTCGCAATTCCCCTCTCATGATCCTCCGCCAGAAGCTTCAGTATCTTAAGGCCGATATCTCCGGCGGAAATTTCTCCCGAATGCCTTGCTTCGATCTTCCTGTATCCGGAATTTCTACCCATCGGACAGCACCCCGTTATTGCTTCATATTATAATTATATTTAGTGAAATTTGTCCTTTATAATCGATTGTGCGATATCTCTCAAGTCCGAAATAAAAATATGTTTATTCCGATGCAAAAGTTGTATAATAGATTTATGCTGAATAGGAGGCTGACAGTTATGTCGCGGGAAATTCCTGAAAAGCTTTCGACGTTTTTGAAAACCGCCCTTGATGATGTCGACGACGGTTATGAATACGCATCCGAACTGAGAAGGATACTGAATTCGGAGGATTGCCAGGAAGCGCTCTCTCCCAAGGAAATCGATGCTCTGCGCGAATACGCTGATGCGGTGAAGGAAGTCGGTGAGATCAATCACTATTCCAGAGAGAGGATACTTGAGATCGAAAAGGAACGTTTCGGTACACGGGGCATACCCGGTTATCTCAAGGCGGATCACGGCTCTCCGCAAAAGCCGGTCTGGCCGTTTTAGCAGTAACAAATCAAAGCTGCATGGAGTGTTTAAGGAGCCGGTGTTCATCGTACCGGCTCCTTTTTATGAACATTGCATGGCATCATATACTTTTTACCTACATGCGCTGCCTTCTGGCGAAAAAACTCCCCAGTTCGTATGTACCCCATCTGCACTGCAGATACTTCCCCGATACCGCCTTGTCAAGAATGGATTCATGCATTGAAAGCGAAGCCGCAAATGCGGACTTGTCAAGTAGTCTTAAAGCTTTCGGGCCTTTATCGAAGAACTCTTTTTCAAGTTCGCATATTTTTTGAGCTATCGAATATATGATGTCTTTTCTCTGTTCAAGGCATTTGAGCAGCCAGACCGCGCTGTTCAGCCTGTCGTGGAAACCGCTGTTCTCTAAGGTTTTTTCATCGGGTGGTGCCATAAATGTCAAGCTGTCCGAAATACAGATATCCGGAAATGCCTCTTCACTGAACATGACCTGCAGCCCATCCGTGGTCTCATGGATATACATATCCGGCAGCTCGGTTTTTT
>Ga0207834_1000011_pt1 | contig 65254 bp, 44 predicted proteins | sample LuqExpMetagenom5_FD_187763 | JGI IMG/M metagenome (GOLD analysis project Ga0207834, IMG submission 187763) | Tropical forest soil microbial communities from Luquillo Experimental Forest, Puerto Rico - Sample 5 (SPAdes) | ecosystem: Environmental > Terrestrial > Soil > Tropical forest ...
TGTTTTGTTCCTTTACCGCAACTCCGTTGATATACTTGGATACAGTTGCGGTGGATACTCCGGCATATTTTGCTACATCTTTGATTGTTGCTGCGATATTAACCATCTCCTATATCTTAAACGATTAACTTTTATTGTACCAGATGCAGGAGTATTGTCAACATATTGCACTTCGCATTCGAAATTGATGCAAGTAGGGTCTTCTCATTGTTGAAGTTATCTGATAAATTATTCATATGGTAATCCTCTTGAAATGGTAATTTTACATTATTTTAGTCGATAATATTTTACCATTTTCGCGGGGATTTTACCATACTTTATGGCCAAAAATATTGATTTTTCAAGGTTCAGAGCACTTTTCCAATGTGCGAAGTTGCTTCCTGTGAAAGTTGATTTATAAATTTTATATTAAGGCACATTTAAAATAGGAGAGATGATGATTATGAGCTTTGAATTGAGCGAACTTAAAAGTGCTGTTGCAAGCGGAAAAACAGTCATTGGGATTGAAATGGGTTCAACGCGCATTAAAACAGTACTGATCGGAGAGGACAACGTGCCGATAGCTTCTGGAAGCCATGACTGGGAAAACAGTCTGGTGGACTGAAAGATGGAATATTGCGCATCTTTATCATGCGATTATGAATAACGAGAAACATGTGCCGGAAATCAGCTTCATGACTACATTAGCGGGTTACGTACATTGGCAGTTGACCGGACGGAAGGGTCTGGGCATCGGCGAGGCGTCCGGCTGCTTTCCAGTAGATTTGAGCACTAAAAAATTTAATACGGGAATGATTGAACAGTTCAACGAACTGACAAGTGATAAAAAATATCCCTGGAAGCTTGAGGATATCTTGCCCGAGGTCATAACGGCAGGGGAAAGAGCAGGCGAACTCACGACTGAAGGGGCACGGCTTCTGGACGTGACAGGAAAGCTTAAGCCCGGTATTCCTCTGTGCCCGCCCGAGGGAGATGCGCTGACGGGTATGGTTGCCACCAACAGCATATCGGCTCGCACCGGAAATGTATCTGCCGGGACATCCGTCTTCGCCATGATAGTACTTGAAAAAGAACTGAAGAAGGGCGTCCGCTGTTTGCGCGTTCGTCCAACAGCAGCTTTAACCTGGCCAATTTCATGAGGGCTCATTTGTTCACATCGTTGGGGGTATTGAAAATCGGCCTGGACATCCTTCTGGAAAAGGAATCTGTGAAGGTGGATAAAATACTGGGCCACGGTGGCTTTTTCATTGCGCGAGGATATCGGGGAGAGTCAAAGACACCTTAAGTTAAGGCGGTTAATCCATATTCCGCGAACCATCCCGAAATTCCTGCCATCTCTTCCTCAGTCGGACTTTCCACCTGCGGCATGGTATCCTTTCTCCCGACCGCTGCAAACTTCGACCTGGCCATGGAGTGATAACGAAGCAGTTTTATGACTGTCAGGCTGGGTATGCCGCAAAGAAATTCTGCAGTTTGGCATATGTTTTCGCGGCTGTTGTTTACACCCGGAATAATGGGGATACGGATCTCGACGGGTTTATTATGCAAGCCGAGCTGCCTCAGGTTGTCGAGAATCCTTTGATTCGGAACGCCGGTATATCTTGCATGCATTTCGGTATCCATATGCTTCAGGTCATAAAGGAATAAATCCGTGTGATCGAGAACTTTCTGAAACGCATCCCATTGGACATATCCCGAAGTATCCACAGCAGTGCTGATTCCCATCATCTTGCAGCTTTTCAGGAGCTCCCCGCAAAAACCGGCCTGCAGCAGAGGTTCTCCGCCCGACAGCGTTACGCCGCCCCCGGAATTCCTATAGAAATCAATATCCGCCGATATTTCGTCCATTAAATGATCGACTGTCACATCCGTACCATATAGCAAAAGCACCTGGGGATAGCAGGCATCGGCACATTTTCCGCAAACGACGCAGCGCTGCCGGTCAAACAGCCTCTTCCCCTCTCCGTTAATCTGCTGCGAGCCATTGGGGCATGCATCGACGCATACTCCGCAGCCTGCGCACTTTTTTTCTATGAATGCGATCTCAGGCTTCGAACTGATCCCTTCCGGGTTATGGCACCATTTGCAGCTGAGGGGGCAGCCCTTTAAAAAAACAGTAGTACGTATGCCCGGTCCGTCATGTATCGAAAATCGTTTTATTTCAAATATTTTTCCTGTCAATTCCTTTTGCTGTTCAGAATACATGTTTGTTTTCCTCGATAAACTGGTTCTGTTCATATTCAGATAATGTAACAAAATACACATTCCAACCCGTAACCCTTATCTGCAGTGTGGAATAGCGTTCGGGGTCACGCTGCGCGTCCCTCAGCATTTCAGTATCGAAAATATTGAATTGCAGCGCATATCCACCCTTCGCAAAGAATGTCCGTATCAGGGCGACAAACGCGTCAAGGCCTTCCTTGCCTTTAACAGCCGAAGGATGCAGGTTGATGTCCACTACCGACCCGTTCGGTATTTCCGAAAAATCAAGTTTTGTAACGGAGTTGACCAGCGCCGTGACACCTTTTTTATCCATTCCCGTCATTGCATTCAGGCCTGGAGACAGGGGCATTCCCGCCTTTCTTCCGTCAGGCAGCGCTCCCGTGCACTTGCCAAGGCTCCAGCGGTAGGTAAGCGAGAACATGGAAGCCTGGAACCATCCGTCCCTGTTGTTTCTGCTGCTGTTTACCCTTGCAGTATACCAGCCCGTCACTTTTTTGGCGAGTATATCCGCCTCCGGATTGTCGTTGCCCCATTTGGGGATGCGATGGAGAATGTATTGTCTGAGTTGTTCCATTCCCTCATAATTCTTATTGAGGACTTCCGTAAATTCATTTATCGAAATGCGCTTTTCATCAAAAACCAGCTTCTTTACCGAAATAAGCGAATCGACCGCATTTCCAAGGCTTAACCCCATGCAACCCGTATTGTTGTATTTGGGGCCGTGCTGTCCGACATCCTTTCCTTTTTCAAGGCAGTCTATTATCGTACCGGCCAGCAGCGGCGACGGGTTTATCTCCGGCCAGTAATCCTCAAAAGCCTTGATACAGCTCATTACTTTACCGATCTGGTAATCCATCTGCTTCAGATAAGCCTCATAAAACTCGTCAAAAGTCTTGAAGCTTCCCGGATCGCCTGTTTCAGGTCCGAACCTGACGCCGCTTGCCGGATCCGTTCCGTTATTCAAAGCCATCTCCACGCCTTTGGCAAGGTTTACCTTTATGCTCATATTGCAGGCGATTTCCCTGCCCTCGACCGCAGGTTCGTAACAACCGATCAGGGTGTAGGATCGCGCCTCTTCGAGCGTTTTTCCTCTTTTTAGCAGGGCAGGTATGGCAGCCTCATCGTTGATCAGTACAAAGGAAGTCTGACCGTTCCTGATGATGTCCGCTACTCTGCGCATAAAATCGTCGGGAGTGTCCCGGAAAAAGCGTACCGAGAGCTTCGGATCGGTGGTCTTCAGTTCTTCATAAACCTCAAGCGCCAGCCAGGACAGTTCGTTAACAGCGCTGCTCCCGTCCGGATACTGGCCGGCGAAGTAAAAATTCTTGCCGTTGTCCCTGCCCTTCGTGTTGGCGAAGAACTTCGTGAAGAAAAACTTGATCAGTTCCTTAGCCTGTTCCCGGGTCAGCCTTCCTGTTTCGATATCGGCCTTGTAATACGGATACATCATCCTGTCGAAGCCGCACATGGAACGGATATTCTCGCCCTCCATCTCGATCAGCTGATGCATGAGATAGTAGAATTGCAAAGCCTCATGAAAGCTTTCGGGCGGATTTGCGGGAACCCTCCCCAATGCCCGCGAAACATATAAAAGGCGCTGCCGATGTTGCGGATACATGGGTAGCATCTGTTCCGCATGACGCGACAGCCTGCCTGCAAACTCTATGGTAGCATTGTATACGATTTCAAGAGCACGGTAAAAATCCCGCTGTTCTTCCGTGATTTTATCTCCGAGGGTATTCCTGAAGCCTTCGGCTTTTGCAAGCAAGCCCAGCAGTCCGTTCTCAAACATGAATGACCAGCCGGGAGTAAGGTGCCCGAGATCCAGAACTGCATCCACCGTTCCGATTTTCCTGGCCTGATTGAGCCAGTCCGTTTCTTTTTGAAGATGGTTGGTCTCGACTTCCTTTTGCCATTTATCGCAAAGCTTCCTGAGTATGTTGCCATGGTCGAGTTTATCGGTGAACCAGTCCAGCGGATCGACGGCTATCTGTCCGCGGGTGACTATTATGCGATAGGCTTCCGCCTTCTGTATCACTTTTGGAAGGAAACTGTTTTGTGCAAGATAGTCTTCGACCGTCTGCTCCAGTTCAGCGGCTGACAGCCCTGTGCCTACGTCGAACACCGTTTCTTCGAACTGCTTTTCCAAATGCTTTCTGACTTCGTCAAAGGTCCCCCACACGGGTGTTTCAATTTCATTCAAGCTTAACATAACCGACATATGACCCCCTGTCTATTGCATTAATCAACTGTAATCTTAAATACGACCGGTTTATCGCTTTTAACATTCTTCACGGAGACGATCAGCGCTTCTTCGGTCCGCTTCCACTCAGGTTTTTCATCAAAACCGAGAACGCCGACGTCCTTTATGATGCCGTGAAAATGCGGCAGTTTGGCGGCATTCTTCTCGCCAAGCGACTTTATCCTTACAACTCCGTCTTCCGGATAATTCAATACGGCGGCATAAATGCTGCTGCCTTTTGCGGTGAAGCGGATGTCCTCGGAAGTGTACGCCTTGGACCTGGCGTCCGTGAACTGGCCTTCCTCGACCCTGGTCGGACCCTCGCCTGCAACGCGCCAGACATGGCTGTCATATATCGCTTCGCCGTTTGCCTTCATCCACTCCCCTATTTCCGTCAGGACAGCCCTGTCTTCAGCGGAGATAGTTCCGTCAGATTTGGGTCCTATGTTGAGCAGCAGACTGCCGTTCTTACTCACAATGTCGACCAGATCACAGAGGATTTCCCTTGCGGTCTTAAATTCATTGTTCTCCGTATAGCACCAGGAATTCCTTGCGATGGCCGTATCGGTCTGCCAGAAGTAAGGCTTCTGTTCTGCAAACTGACCGCGCTCGATATCCACTACGGCACAGCCGAACATAAAAGCGTCATGCTTGTAATCGATCGCCACCTCGGTGCCCCATTCAACGGCACGGTTGTAATAATATGCGGCAAACTTCTTTAGCCAGGGCTTTACGGCGCTGTGCTGTATCCACCAGTCGAAGTAGACTATCTTCGGGCGGTAACGATCCACTATCTCACAAGTGCGCAGCAGCCAGTCCTCCAGATATTCCCGCGAAGGCTCCGGTTTGCTGAAAAGGTCCTGATGGTCGGGCTCCGGCATGGAAGGCCAGTAGAAATCACCCAAGGCCAGCGGCTCCTTTATATCGCTGTCGAATTCCTTCCCATGCCCCAGGAAAAACCAGTGTTCAACCCTGTGCGAAGACGCTCCGAGCGTTAAGCCCTTTTTCTCGACCGCCGCCTTCAGCTCGCCCAGAACATCGCGTTTCGGCCCCATCTCGGCAGCATTGAAATGTGAAAGCTCGCTCCTGTACATCTGAAAACCATCATGGTGCTCGGCTACAGGTATTACATAACGGGCGCCGGCACTCCGGAACAGCTCCGCCCATTCATCCGCATTGAATTTCTCCGCCTTGAACATGGGTATGAAATCTTTGTAGCCGAAGTCCTTGTGCTGTCCGTATGTGGCTACATGGTGTTCGAACTCGGGCGAACCCTGTATGTACATGTTTCTCGGATACCACTCGTTGGCAAACGCAGGCACCGAATAGACGCCCCAGTGTATGAAGATGCCGAATTTGGCGTTCCTGTACCAATCGGGCACCTTGAATTGTGAAAGGGACTCCCAGTTGTCCTTGAATTTCCCTTCGCTTATAACCTTGTCTATTTCCCTGAGATATGCTTTTCTGTCCATGAGCCACTACTCCCATCGTTAAATTCAATTCCAATTATTATTTTCTGACGTATGGAATATCCCTGTGGTGACATTGCAGTACTTCCGGCGTCTCAACGGTCTTGATCCCCTTAAGGAAATAGTCCAGGAATTCGCCGGTGATATCCGTCACGAGCCTGCCCCCGAATGCATGCACCGCACCCGGTATGAAATACATCATGACCGGCACCCCCGCCTTTTCCAGAGCATTTCTCAGGAGTCTCGACTGTTCCGGTGATACCACGGGATCCTCGGACCCATGCAGTATCAGAAACGGCGGCTCGCTGCCATTTATATAGGTAAGGGGGCTCGCCGCAGCCGCACGTCCCAGCCCCGCTTTGGACGTCACCTGTGCTCCGAGCAGCTCTGCTATGACATTATTCAAGTCCTCATCCCTGCCCTTGAAAGATAACGGCAGGTCTGTCGGTCCGCACATGTCGACTACGGCCTGCACACTGTAATCTCCGTCGGCAGTCTCCCAGTCCCTGTTTCCCGCAGACACGCCCAAAAGCGTACACAGGTGCGCACCGGCGGAATCTCCCGATACCGCAATCTTCGTACCGTCATATCCGTACTGCGAGGCGTGGGTCCTGAGAAAAAGCAGGGCATCCTTCAGATCCAGCATCTGGGCCGGAAATTGTCCTTCGTCACAGTATCTGTAATCCACTGTCGCAACCGCATAACCTTTTTCCAACATGGGCATGGCGAGATTCCACGTCCTGTTCAGTTCCTTCCAGCCGCCTCCGTGTATCCACATGATCAGCGGAGGATTTTTTTCCTCCGGAAGAAAGACATCCAGATACAGGTCCCTGGTTTCGGTCTTTTTATATGATATGTTCCTGTATTCCTTCATCACAGCACCTCCTGCGGCTTGACACCGCCCGGTAATGTATTTATGAGCCTATTTCACCTGATAACGCAGTACGGTCCAGCTGAGCGGCGGCAGTACAACCTTGTCCGTATCGATACTGACTTCCTTCGGGATTATCCTGTCGGGGTTTTCAAAGGTATTTACGGCAAGAGGCTGGTCGTCGTGCATCTGGATGTGCTGTATCAGCTTAACGCTGTCGAATTGCAGGCTGCAGTCCAGTTCAACACTTTCACGCAGGCCGAGGTTTACGGCAAATACTGTTACAGTGCCATTTTCCTCATCATATATGCCTGCTGTCTTGATAAAAGGCTGATCTCCGTAATTGGTCCCGACCAGCGGGCTTTCCAGCGCCGGGCGCAGTGCAACGCCCCGACTGTAAAGGGACGCATCGCGGAAGGGGTAGAATGTGGACTGCCTGTAAGCGCCGCCGTTGGGGTCTGCTGCTACCATGCTTCCGATAACAATAGACTGGCAGGCGATCTTTACACGGTCGCACTTGTTTATGAAAGTGATGAGCAGGCTGCCAAACAGCACGGCGTCAATCAGATTCATGGCAAACACGCGCCTGCCGGTACCTGTATCTGCACGTTCGGTCCATTCCAATCCCTCGGCCTTTGCAGTCCGGCTGGATATTACTCCCCATTCGTCGAAGCAGATATTTATCTTTTTATCCGAGTATTTCCGGCCTTTGACAAAATCGGCGGCGGCGCAGACAGTGTCGATAAAGCTGCTCAAATCATTGGGTATGCAGGGCAGGTCCTCGGGGGTAAACTGCGCAGGAAACAATGTACCCTTGACACTCTCGGGGTCATAGTTGTAATAGCGGTGCAGCGAAAGATAATCAACGTTTTCATAGCAGTGTTCCAGCACGATGCGGTCCCAATCCGGGTAGCTGGGGTGGGTCCTGTCATTGGCGCAGCTGCCGCAGGCCACCAGCTCTATGTCATGATCGACGAGGCGCATCTGCTTGGCAGCCTCATAGGCTGTCCTGCCGTATTCTTCGGCGGTCTTTTCTCCAAGCTGCCAGGTACCGTCCATCTCATTGCCCAGACACCAGTGCTTGATGCCGTGAGGCTTTTCGTGTCCGTACTTCCTGCGCAGATCACTGAAATATGTACCGCTCCCCATATTGGTGTATTCGATTTCATAAGAGGCTTCTTCCGGAGTCCCGGTACCGAGATTGACGGCCAGCATAGTCTCCGAGCCGACCTTCTTCACCCAGTCGGTATATTCATCAATACCCATCTTGTTGGACTCGATATTCTTCCAGGCTTTCTCGTAACGTACGGGACGGTTCTCCTTAGGTCCGATCCCATCCATCCAGTGATAGCCGGATATGAAGTTTCCTCCGGGATAACGGATGAGAGTCGTATTCAATTCGCGCATCAGTTTGAGGACATCCTTGCGGAAGCCCTGTTCGTCAGCCTCGGGGTGACCGGGATTATAGATGTTCCCGTAAACTATATCCCCGATCGGTTCGATAAAAGTGCCAAAGATTCGCCGGTCCACCCGGTCTATCGCAAAGTCCCTGTCCAGCTTCAATTTTGCCTTTTTCATATTCAGTGCCTCCTGTCCGAATATTGGTCTTTTTTGCTATAAGGACGGAACCGATGTCCTGCTTGTATGTTAAGGTCTCAATCCTCAAATACAAGTGATATCGCTAAAGCGGAATGCGGCTGGATAAACACTTCGAGCGTCACCCCGTCCCCGTCCTTCTTCCAGTCAACAGCTTCACTTGAGAGCTCCGACGCCTTCATAAGCGTCTGAATCTGCCCCCTGTCAAGGTATGTCGGACTGCCCATTTCGGCCCATGCTTTTTTGGGATTTGCGTGCTGCTCGTCGATACGCTCGAGTGAAGCAGACCTGACGTCCTTTATTCCTTTGATACTTAAAGTGATCTTCTCAGTCTTTATCGGCGAAAGTGGAACCTGATGGTTCGATACCAGGATCGTGATACCCTCACCGCTTATTGAGGCAAAGCAGTCCACTGTGGGGCTGGCTTCGACTGCAGAGATTTCGAGCCTGTCTCCGTTCAGCCGCGACAGCAGCTGGAACGCCCTGTATGAAGGTTTCGGGATCCCGTGGATATTCATCAGTCCGAACCCTCCGTGGAACGGAACGGAGCTGAACCCGCTCTCTTCGAATATGTCCGAAAAAGTCCAGAAGGAATAGCAATCCACCATTTCCATGTTATCGGTGATCGTTTTAACGATAAATGCCGCGTTGTAAGGGTCATCATGATAAGAATCACGCGGGCTCGGCGAGTTGTTCCATTCCGTATAATACAACGGCAGCGGACCGGCTTCCTCCAATGCTTTCCTGACTCTTTTAGTCAAAATGCCGCGCTCTGAACGGGCCATCTGCTCTTCCATGTTCAAGCCAAGGCCGAACGCCGCATCCGTGGGATAATGATGCGTTGAGATGAAATCCAGGGGAACGTTGTTTTTACCGCAGAACTCCCTGAACTCCGGTATCCAGGCATCAATCGCCGTGGAAGGCCCGCCGACCGCAAGCTTGCTGTCGACCCTCTTGACAGCCAGCGCTGCGTATTTATACAGTTCAAAATACTCTTCCATTGTACCGGCCCAGAAGAAATCCTTCAGGTTAGGTTCGTTCCATACTTCAAAGTACCACTTCTGCACCTCGTCCAAGCTATACCGCTGTATAAGATGGTTAGCCAGGGTTTCGACCAGCTTGCCCCATTCGTCATAGGATTTTGGAGGAGTGATGTTGCCCCGGTAATGGAACACTGTCTTTGTACCGGATGCCAGTAGCTCCGGCATGAAGCTCAGTTCGATAAAAGGCTTCATGCCGATTTCGAGCAGAAAATCGAAAATAGAATCGATATTGAAGAATGAATATTCGAGCGTACCATCGTCCTTTCTCAGGCAAACGCTCATGTCGTCGTCCAGCAGCCCGTGAAAACGTACATACTCGAAGCCGAATTCCTCACGGCAGATCTTAAGCTGCCTGCGCCAATCCTCCCTCAGCGCCGTGGCTGCATGGCAGCTGCCAATGCATTTGGTCCAGTATTTATTAACTTTGCCGCACGTCTTGTCAGCTGATATTGTGACCTTCATATTTTCTCCCCTTTTCAATTTACTAGTTTAATGTTTATTTAAGCATGTTATAAGCAATTTCCATACTAGCCCTCGAGGTAAACGCCGTCTTTTAAAAGCGTTTCCTTCAGTAGTTTGTACGGCAGTTCACGCGTTCCGTATCCGTATTTTGCACAGATCGCCGCCGCTGTTCCGGCTGCCTGTCCCTGCCCCATGCAGGACACGGTATTCCGGGTGGACATGTGAGCGTCGTGGTCAGAGGTGATCATCATACCAGCCGCCAATAAATTGTCTACCCCCGATACCCTGAGCGCCCGGTAAGGGATGCCGTAAGTCCCGCCGTTCCTGATCTGAAGACGCGGCGCACAATCATGGAAGCCATAGTTAAAAACATCATCCTCAAAATGCCTTCCCTGCAATACATCCTCAAGAGTAATGTCATAATCACAGGTAATGCACCTTCCTCGCCTGATACACAGCGAAGGACTGGTTCTGGCAATAAATGCGTCTTCACAGCCTGGCACGTATTTGCGGAGCAGTTCCACTGCCTTAAATTGGCGTTTCCTGAGTTCCGCCTCGGCAAGCGCCGCCGCATCCCTGTTCGTTGGACTTACGGGCAGCTTGTAATTGAGTTTGACGAACATGAAGTAATCGTCGTGCAGTGTGGTAATGACGGAGGACATCCCGATCTTATCTGCTTCCCTGGCAAATTCCGGCAAAGCCTTTTTAAAATTCCCGTCAATCCGCACGATCCTGCCATCCCTGCCGTCTCTTACCCCCTCGCAGTAGTTGGTCAGCGCGTCGCACCGGTTGAAAAATCTGTAATATTCTTCAACGTTTACCCCGCCGACGCCTATGCTGTTTGCCGCCGCATGATCATTGGGTTCCGTGAAGGCAGCTCCGGCCTGTGCGCAAAGATCACCATACCCTGTACAGTCTGCGAAGGACCTGGCAAATAATGCTTCTCTACCCGAACGGCTTTCGGTCAGCACACATTTTACACGCGTGCCATCCATTACCGCGCCTGTCAGCAGGGTATTTACGAATATGCTGACTCCGGCTTCTTCGAGCATTTCAAATGCAACCAGCTTGTATATTTCAGTATCGATCACCGTACATACCGAATCGTAATCATAACCCTTCAGCACTTCCGTATGTCCGGTAGTGCCGCCTCTTTGAGCGAGCCTGTCGATGATCTCCTGGGGAATGCCTTTGACCACCTGACGCTTTTCCACGCCCGGGAAGGCCTTCCACAGATTATAAAAACTGTGAAGGGCAGTGCCTCCTTCAACAACGATTCCTCCAAGGTACCCCTTGCTTTCAATTAACGCAGTCCTTGCGCCCTGACGCGCCGCAGCCAAAGCCGCGACGACGCCGGCGGTCCCTCCTCCTGCCACTATAACGTCAAATTCCCGGACAGGCAATTTCCTGGCCGGTTCTTCAAAGTATTGCATAATCGTCCCTTCCTTTTCGTCCGTTTACTGAAGCAATCATCATGATTACTTACTTAAAAGATCTTTCTCTCAATGCAGCCTGTCAACCGATCAATACGTCGAGTTCATCCATCAATACGGTCCTTAGTTCGGAAACGTCCAGCTCCCTGGGCTGCAGTCCCCTTTTCGAACATATTGCGGCTGTCGCCCCCGCGGCTTCGCCGAGTTCCAGCATATTGCCCATGGATTTTCCTGCGCTGTGTCCCATAAAGGTCGCGGAAGCACAGCGACCGGCTACGAGCAGACCGTCAACATTCTTTGGCACCAATGATCTGTACGGATAGGAAAACCCCGATTTCATCGGCCCCATATAAAGCTGGTTGGCGTCAATATATCCGTATTTTCTTGCAACGGTATCATTAAATTCCGGCCCTTCCTGCGAGTCTTCAAATGTCAGAACATACTCTCCCACGATGCGGCGGGTATCGCGTACCCCCAAAATGTTGCCGACCTTGTCAAGGAAGCAGTTATCAGTGCCGGGCACCTTGTAAGCCCTGAATACGCGGACCAGATCGGTAGCTACATGCAGCCCGTTCCTGCGGGCCGATGTTAGATCGGCAGAGTTCAACCCGTCGGATGTCAGGCTCTGATTCCTCCAGGCTCCATTATTTACTCCGATAATACTGGGCAGAGTCCCCTCGTTAAAGGCATACCAGGCCGCGATATAATAGCCCTTTGCATGAGCTTCGTCCATCAGCGCGGTAAGCCTGCCATAATCGCCGAGCCACTCAAAGAAAGCAGCCTTGTCGATTCCGCCCAGTGAAAAGCCCAAAGTGACAGGCATATGTATTTTGTCCTCTTCCCTGCCCTCCATATATTCGCACCCGGCAGCAAAGGCAACGTCGCCGTCGCCCGTAGCGTCGACGACAATATCCGCGTGATAGGCCACGTATCCTCTTTTTTCCCTTACTATGACGCCTGTCACCTTATTGCCGTCTTTTAAAACATCAATCACAGGACTGTACATTCTGTACCGGATACCCAGCTCTTCGAGCATTTCATAAATTGCCAGTTCGGAATATTCCACATGGCAGCTGAGGCCATCCCCGTTTACCTTGTCTTCACTGCCCGGTCTGGACGCAGCTTCGCCCAAGTTCTCGATGTGCCTCACCAGCATATCGTGAGCATAGGAGCGTTTTCCCTTTTTATATTTCAATCTGTTTACCGGCATCCAGGGTACTGCATTGATGATCCCGCCAGGCAGGTTGGCGCTCTCCAGCAGCATTACGTCCGAACCGCACCGGGCTGCGGCAAGGGCTGCGCCCAGCCCTGCAGGACCGCTTCCGCATATAACCACATCATATCGCTCTTCAGCGATGAATTTGATCGTATTCATCCGATTTCCTCCGACAATCCTTATGTACGGTTGATTATGCCATACTAAAAATCGCACCTTTTCACAAGTTCTATATTTCCCCTTATTCGAGGCAGCCGTTGACAACAGCCCTGATACGAAGGTGATGGTACTCCTCCATGTTCGGATCCATTTGGTGCATATAAACCATTGATAAACCTTCGCTCGGATCTATCGATACATATGTGCCCAGCGCACCGGTCCATCCGAATTCCCCGACCGATCCGTTGGAATGCCCTTCGGCATTGCTCATGAGGGTCCTGACTCCGAGACCGTAGCCGTATCCGGCAAGGTAGGAGTTGTTGAAATCCTTAAGCTGTTCCGCGTTCAGCTGGTTTGCACGCATCAGGTCGATAGTCTTTCTGCCTATGATCCTTGTTCCGTTATAAATGCCGCCGTTGGCAAGCATTTGTGAAAATTTCAGATAATCGTTAACTGTGGAATAAAGCCCGGCGCCTCCGCATTCATATATGGCGTCCGGCTGGTGGAATTCATCCAGAAACCCGGGGATCTTTTTCATATTGCCGTTTTCATCCCTCTTGTAATGGGAAACCATCCTCGCCTCAATATCGTCATGGAAACGGTAGCCGGTGTCTTTCATACCCAGAGGCCCGAATATTTCATCCTGTAAAAACTGTCCTACGGTTTTTCCCGAAACCACCTGTATCAGGCCTGCAACTATATCATGCCCGTAGCCGTAAAGCCAGTGCGTGCCGGGATCGAACGCAACGGGAACGCTTCCCATCGCCTTGACCTCCGTCACGATATCATATTTACCATGCTTTTTAAGTAATTCTTCCTTTACTTTTGTCATCTCCCGTACTGTCGGAGAATCCCCGAACGCATAAGGCATTCCGACGGCCATGGAAAACGCATGCTTTACAAGCATCGGATTCTTTGCCTTCCGCGTATGGACCATGCCGCTCGGTTCCGTAACGACCACCTGCGTATCCCTGTATTCGGGGAAATATTCATAAATCGGCTCGTTCAGCAGGAATTTGCCCCTTTCGAAAAGCATCATGGCAGCCGTACATATGATCACCTTCGTCATTGAAAACAGACGATAAACGGTATCTTCCGCAATGGGCTTTTTACTCTCAAGATCGGCATAGCCGAAATATCCCTGATATAAGGTCTTCCCATCCTTTGCTACTGCGCAGCCGCAGCCTGCCGGTCCGTTTTTTACAAATTTCTCCAACAATGCTGACAAATCATCAAACCTTGCCATATAAAGCATCTCCTTTATTGAAAATATTTAATTGGCATGTGCCTTATTTCGCAGGTGAAGCCATATACTTCCTTACAATGTTGAGTAATCCGGTGTTCTTAACGCAATTTTTGAGAGCGAAGGAATCCATTACGCGGTCAAGCCTCTCCTCCGACATGCCTTTGAACAGCTTGGCGTAAGCCGGCTGCATCAGACTGCCGACGAAACCTGACAAGGCCCTCTGCTTTAAATAGTCATATGCCGGGCCCGGCTCGATCTCCGTATCCCCTATCGTATTTCTTGCGTAATCGGCCAGATTCCTGATCATATCCTTCGCCGGCGTTTCAGGCAGCCAACCCATCCACTGGTCCGTATCCAGAAGTCTTTTTGCCTCAAGTTCGTGCTTTACAAGCTGCATATAATCCGATTCGGGATCGAGCATAGTCCAGCCCATTACTCCTACATCCTTATAAGTCCATGTAGTCCAGTGGGCTCCGTACGTTTCGAATATCCCTATCTGGTCGTCCAGAGCGCGCAGCCTGTCTTCCGTCTCGGATGCCACGCCGTTATATACCGAACCGAATTCGCCAACCCAAAGCGGCACATTGTACTTTTGCGTAAATTTCGTACCCTCGTGTGACAAAAAGACGCTCTGTTGCTTGTCCCTGTCCCACATCGTCCCTCTGATCATGCCGGGGTATGCTCCGGGGCCGAAGCCCGAAGCCGTGTAATTATGGCTGCTGTAGGCAAGGTTATCCGTAAACGGGGCCTCGAACCCGTCAAACAGCGATGCGAAATAATCGCCTTCAAGGAATATGATATGCTGCGGATCTATTCTGCGGATGGCGTCCACGACTCTATGGAAGACAGTATTTATCCTGCCCCAGTTCCGTCCGTACTTGTCCACATCTGTGAACCTGCCCCTCGGAGCGTTGCAGAGAGGCTCGTTCATTACATCGTAACCTGCCACGGCCTGATTGTCCTTGTATCTCCGGGCGAATTCCTCCCAAAGCGCGACAAACCTGTCAATGAAGTGTGGGTGTTCCCAGAATAAAGTGTGGGCGCTGTCATTATCGCAGTGCCAGTCGGTGTTCTGCCAGCCCTGGACAGCGTGAAGGTCGAGGATGGCATATAACCCGTACTTTTCACACCAGCCAAGTACCCTGTTCAATCTTTGAAAGCCCGATTCCTTATAAACAAAGGGTTTTTTATCATCCTCAAAATGCCTGTAATTCAAAGGCAGGCGTACGACAGTCGAGCCGCATTCCTTCAAAAACCTGACATCCTCTTCTCCCAGCATGTTGTCAAGCATACGGTCGAAAAAGAATTCTGCCCTGCCGCTGCCCAGGATTTCCGCAACGGCTGCACGTACGCCGACTTCGGATCCGGGATAGCCGTTTATGAAGTTCTCCATGTTCATCCATCCGCCGACGCAGGTTCCGCGCAGCTGGACGGGCTTTCCGCTGCCATCCGATATTTTTCCGTTCCTGATCTGAAGCAAATCCATTTCAAAAAACTCCTTCCGTATCGTTATAATGCATCGGTTCCTCGTTATATCTTGTATTCCATTTTTTCTCCAGTGTACTTAAGGGATACCTGCTCCCTCCCCATAACCTGCAACGTAAAGTCAATCGATTCTGCCATTCCTTCAAAATGTCCTTTTCGCTTCCCTATAGTCAAAGCGCCCTCCTTATCCTTCCACACGATGTCAACGGTGGAATAGGCGCCGTTCTCATAATTGTAATTGTCCTGCTCGTCCTGATAAAGCGTAAACGATCCGTCGGCTCCGGGGCAGACGAGCAGCGTCAGTCTGCTTTCGGAGGACGCCGCGCTGTGTTGGGCTGCCTCCGCCATTGGTATGATGGAGCCGGCTTTTATGAATAAGGGTATGATATGCAGTGGCGCAGGCGCTTTAATTACCTTTCCTCCGGAATATCTCTCCTCCGTCCAAAAATCGTACCAGTCGGCGCCCGACGGCAGATAGACCTCCCGCGTCCTGGCGGCATTTTGCAGTGGCGCCGAATCCTTTCCGAAATACATGGGCTTCGTAACGGGGCAGACCATCAGCGCACTGCCGAACATATACTGGTCCCTTATGCCGTATACCTTCTTATCCTCTCCGAAATCAAAGGCCAGCAGCCGCATCATGGTATAGTCCTTCAAGGTGACCATGGCCGCCATCGAATAAATATAAGGCATGAGCCGATAGCGCAGTTCGATGGCTTGGGCTATGGCGTCATAGAACATCCCGCCCTTTTCTCCGAAGTTCCAGATCTCCCGTCTTGTATCCGTGCCATGCGAACGGAATACCGGAAGAAATGCCCCGAATTGCAGCCATCTTGTATAAAGCTCCCGGTAGCCCTGATCGTCGCACCCTCCTTCAAAATCGCCATTCCAGAACCACATGTCCCCCTTTTTGACGAAAAAGGCTCCGATGTCCAGCGTCCAGTAAGGCAATCCCGCGGCACAGAGATTCAAGCCGGCCGGGATTTGTTTTTCAAGCGTACTCCATTTGGCGCTGATATCACCTGACCATAAAATGGCGCCATACCTCTGCTGCCCTGTGTAGCCGCTCCTTGTCAGGTTTACCACTCTTTTTTCATTGGTGGAAGCTCTCTGCCCCTCATATATAGCCCTTGCGTGGAACAACGCATACGCGTTGGTATAAGCTTCGTCCATCCATGCCTTCGCTGTATTGTAGAAATTCGTGTAGTTCTGATCAGGCTCAGGCTTGAAGGACGAGTTCCACTCGGGAGTGACCGGCTCGCTCGAATCGCACCACCAGGCGTCGATACCCTTCGAAAACAACCCTTCGTACGCCTGCTTCCAGTACAGAGAACGCGCCTTTTCATCGAAGGCGTTGTAGGTTTCCGATTGCCGGAACAGGCAGCCGTTTTCCTTCATTTCTGCGTAATTTTCAGTTTCCCGGCACATATTCGGCCATATGGATATCATAAAATGAACGCCGTTTTCATGCAGTGTGCGTATCATTGCTTCCGGGTCCGGAAAACGTCTTCGGTCAAAGCTTTTTTGCCCCCACATGCCGTCCTCCCACGACTGCCAATCCAGTACAATGCTGTCCAGCGGGACTTTGCGGCGGCGGTATTCCATTACAGTATCAATGATCTCCTGCTGTGTTTCAAATCTTTCCTGGGACTGCATATATCCGAAGGCCCATTTCGGCAGCATAGCCGCTTTCCCTGTAAGCTTCCGGTATCCGCGGATTATTTCGTCGAAGCTTTCACCGGATATGAAATAGTAATCAAGTTCGTCGGCGGCCTCGTTGTAGAGGTATGAACCATATTCATTATCGTTGAAAATCAGAGGGGAGTATGTATCCAGAAGTATTCCGTAACCTCTGGTGGAAAGCAGCATAGGCACGGCAATCTTCATATTGGCCTGATTGAGATATTTTCTGGTGCCGCGCAGATCGAGGCTGCCCTCCTCCTGTTGACCCAGCCCGTAAAGCGCCTCGTCTTCCGCCCATTCGAATTCCAGCCTTGTGTGATAAAGCTTCTTGTCAAAGACCTTCCTGGCGTCGCTTATCACTTCCTTAACGCCATCCGGCGTAACGATCTTCTCCACGGCGCTGTTTTCATCCACCAGATATTTGTATGAATCAAACGGGATCAGAGTTTTCCCGCCTCCTGCGGGTTCCCTTGCGAGCAGTCTGCCCGTGCTGTCATAATATGAAAACCTGCTGGTCGCCTTATCGACTGTCAGAACTAATTTCGCAGTCGATAGCGTGATCTTTGCCGCATCCTCGGTAAACGACCACGGGCAGCTCTCCGTCCAGGGCACTGTACCGGGGCTCCGCATGTCGGAAAAGTGCTCGGACAGCGTATATCTCAACCTGATGATCGAATTGTAATAAACCGATATTTGTATTTTCCCATTTTCCGTAACAAGAAGCAATGTATTATCTTCTCTAAATAAAGAATTGACCGCTGCCTGTTTACCTTTATTCGCAATAAGCATGGCAAGCCTCCCCATTCATTACTTTCTAACTTCGACCTTCGTGGTTACCCCGGCAAGCTTCGCATTCAGGTCCCGCTCGCCGGACATATCGAATACGGGCACCGTCGTGAACGGCGAAACAGGCAAGCCCTCGCGGTTATACAGGTTGGCGTCTTCCGGATTATCTGCCCATGCATACCTTACATAAACGGGTTCCGGAACCTCTTCAGCCCATACCGCGACGCGGTCTCCCTCGATACCGGCTTCCGCCGGAAGGAATACCTTATCAGTGCCGGCTATTTCAAAGTCTTCGGGCCTTTTTCCGTCAACCGTCACCAATCCGCCGCCCGTATCACTGAAGGACAGCACGATCCGGTTGCCGTCCCTTTCGGCTGACTTGAACAAGGGGCCGCAAGCCACCACAGTTTCATCCCCATAGGCGACTTTCTGTGCGACAAGTGCCAGCCGGCCTCCGACATCCTTCTTATTCCGGGGGTGTACATCGTTCCATTCCCCTATATCGATCGTGACAGCCATTCCAGTGACCGGTACGTCAAGCGTCCTGCGCTGTGCCTCTCTCAATGCAGCCCAGTTTCCTACGGAAGGCCCGTTCCGCTCGCCGAAATTCGGCAGCTGGACATAGACGAAGGGGAAATCGCCCTGGCCCCATTTCCTTCTCCAATCGTAAATCAATGCCTTGAACAGGCTTTCATACTCTTCGGGCTTTTTCGTATTGGATTCGCCCTGATACCATATCACGCCCTTGACAGAGTAGTTTATAGCTGGCGCAAGCATGCCGTTATAGAGTCCTGAAGGTTTCCACATGACAAATGCGGGCTCGGGCATGGGTTCGCTTTGAGCGCCTGGCTTGCACTGCCACTCGCCGCTCAGGTCGATGACACGGTTTCCGATATGCAGCTCATATGGCTTGCCCTTGTAAAAACCGCCCCGGGCGGAGCTGTTGATTACCCTGACCACGATCGTGTTTTTCCCTTGCTTCAGTAAATCATCCGGAATATCGTATTTTCTGGGTATATACTGCATTGGCATGGCTCCAACCATCGTACCGTTGATGTAAAGCGTATCCTCATCGATCACATTTCCGAAGAGTATTTTTGCCGGTTCTCCCGTAAGCGGAAAAGGTATCTCGATTTCCTTCCGGAACCAGACAACGCCGTAGATGCTGCCCAAGCCTTCCTCGTCCCAGTAGGAAGGCACCTTTGCATGCTGCCAGTCAGATGCGTCGTAATCAGGGGCATAGAAGGGCTTCCCGCCTTCAACCGCCCCTATATCGCTTTTGTTTATACGACGGTGCCATTCCTCGCTGTCCGCCTGGTCTTTTTTGTTGATAGAGTCCAGATAATTCTTATCCTTCAGCTTTTGCGCCATTTCACAATAATCCGGGAATTGCGCAAGGGCCTCCCCGCTCAGCCAGGCTTCCGCGGGCGACCCTCCCTGGCTGGCGTTGATCAGGCCAATCGGGACATGATACTTTTCAAAAAGCCTTTCGGCAAAGAAATAGCCCGCCGCAGTGAAGTTCAATATACTTTCAGGATTTAAAGCCTCCCAGCTTCCGGATTCGAGATCCGTCTGCGGCTGTTCAAAATCATATCTGATCGGAACCGGAAAGTGGCGGATGGAATCGTTGTGAGCCTTTGCCACCTCGCCGGGATATATGTCCCTGACTGAAAACATCTTCATTTCCATGTTGGACTGGCCGGAACACAGCCACACATCGCCCAGAAGTATGTTTCTTACGGTGATCGTTTCGGAGTCATTGCCGGCCTTTATCGTCATGTCATATGGTCCGCCGGCTTCTTCTGTGCTCAGCCCCACCTGCCATCCGCCATCCGTATCGGCAGCGGTGCTGTAGCTTTTGCCGCAGAAACGGATCATTACGGTTTCTCCTGCCGGCGCCCAGCCCCATATTTTAACCTTCGCGTTTCTTTGTATCACCATGCCGTCGCTTATCAGGCGGGGCAATCTGATTTTGGACTGATTCTCTGCCATCTGCTCCCCACTTCCATTCCTATACTAAATTGCGTATGAGTCATATATGCGGTTTCTTCTCGCGCGTTCCTCCGGACTGAGTTTCTGCGCATCCGCGATCTCATAGCCGCCGAACGTATCATAAAGCCTCGACGAGGGGTCTACCTCCACAAAGGTGCACCAGGGCAGCCAGTGGTAGTGGCTTTGCAGTACCTGGAACGTAAAGTTGCCGCTTTCGTGGCCGAGACCTGGCATGATATATCCACTGTTCCCATCCACGTCGTTGGACTGCCGTGTGTTTTTGTGTATAAATTCTGCAAAATTTCGGTAATGCTCATCGCCGGTAATAACGTAAAGCCTGTAATAGGTATATGCGCAGGCAGCCATGTATACGTCGGCACCCCCGCCTATTGTGATGATGCTCTGACCGCTGATGGAATACTGGTTGAACGGATGCTTCGGCCAGGGGGTAATCACGGGGAATTTCCATGCGTAAGTCCAGGTTTCTGTATAATCGGCGGCGCCTATCGTGCCTTCCAGCCATTTGTCCTCGCCTGTCAGATCATAAAGGGCAAGGAAGCCGAATAAAGCATATATACCGGCCTCTTTATCCTGTATATCCGTGTTGTCGCAGGTACCTCCCCTGTATTCCAGGTTCAGGCAGGCGTTGTCATAGGACCATTCGCCGGCCTTTATGGCTGCCGTTTTATACCTTTCATCGCCCGTCACAAGGTAGAACTGCACCAGGAAACGTATTGGGCTCGGAGTGTTCGACTTGGATTCCATTCGAACGGAACTGTCGGTATTGTATGACCTGTAAAAACTGCCGTCTTCATTTTGAATATTTACTAGCCAATCGGCGATCTTTCTGCAGAATTCCAGCCAGGCAGGCCGATCGTCGCCCTTCCTGCGCATATACAGATATGCATCCAAAATAGCCTCGATGCCGTCGGCCAGCATGCGTACATAGTGGGGATACGGCTCAAAACCCCTTATATTCGGATTGTAACACATATGCGGCAAGCCGGATTCGGTCATTGCAGTCCTCACCCAGAAATCGATGACGTTCAAACCCTTTTCAAAGGCTTCCGGCACGTTTTCCTTATCACCGTAACGCAGCAGCTGATAGCCTATACCGGGCTGCTGTCCCACAAAGCCGAACTGGAAGGACATACTGGAGAGATCCATGTCGGGGAACTGGCAGGCAAAGGGCAGACCGTAGGAATCGCCATACTGCCTTGTATATTTGGTAAGTATCTTCATGCAGTTATGGAAATGACGCGTATTATCCACGTCGAACAAATCATCGCGCATCCGGTCATAGGTAACACGCCAGACATCCCTCATCATATTCTGGAAGCTGTCGTAATGCCCTAAATTCACAGCCACGGCATAATTCTGTTCAAAGCCTGCTTCCACCGGATGGTTCAGCCGCTGAAAAGTTTTGACTTTGCTTTTGAAGTCCAGGCCGCCATAATTGTTTCTTCCCGGCATTTGTCCCTGTGCGCCTGGGTATACATAATCGATGGACAGGCCATCGGTCTTCGTTTCGATATCCTTACGCACGGCAAAACCATAATACTGATAGTTAAGCGTCCTGCCTTCCGGTTTGCTCATGCCGATCGCTCCTATGGTAAACTGGGGATCTACACTGTTTTCAGAATATATCAAGTCCGTATTCCGCAAGGTCACGTCTGCTGCCCAGCGTGAAAGAGCCGCAGTTTCTCCCGACGCTATGTTCTGCATAGCAAACAGAGGCAGCGCATAACCGGTCTCCATATGCCAGAAGTATTCACAGTCCAGATCCCTGCCAAAGGAGTTTTCGGGAGCAAATTGGTTCTGCCTGTACCAGACGCCCGGCGCAAAACAGTTATAGGCATGGGTATCATCGGACTCCGCCATTACCATGGATATTCTAGTGGAAAAGCCGAGGTCATCGCCCGCCTTCAGAACCTTGACATTCCTGCTTACCTTGAAGCCCTCTCCCGTCGCTTCGTAAACGTCGGCAAAGGCAAATTCCGAACCGTACGGCGAGGTCAGAACTCCTTCCGCCAGTATTTTACCGCCTGCAGCGGTAATTTCATCGTAAGCCTTGTCGTAAAACTCACTGATGACAGATGCGGTCTTCACTGTGACAAACATCGGACGTCTGTTGAAATACAACAGTTTACCGTTTTTATGAACCTCAAGGCCACCATCGCTGAAGCTCATCGTATAGTCGCCATACACCAATTTCATTGGATCTCCTCCTTTATTCTTAAATTATATCGTTATTTTGAGACAGCTCACAAGCTCGGAAAGCATTGAGGCCCCCAATGGGCACTCCTTCACTTATCCAGACAACATACCTTTTTCAGGGTTTCTGCATCAATCTATCCTGAACCGCCTGATGTTCTGCTGCAGATCCTCTGCAGCTCTTTTCAGCTCTTCGGCCTTGGAGGAAAGATCTTCTATCCCAGCCAGCTGCTCCTGTGTGGATGCTGTGACTTCTTCGGAGGAAGCTGCCGTTTGCTGCGATACGGCGGAGATATTCTGTATGGATAAAATAGCCTGCGCCTTGTTTTCCTCCGTCTCTATTATCAGCTTGAGTATCTGGTCCACCTTGACCGACAGGTTTTCCATTGATCCCATAATCTTGTTGAATACGTCTATCGTATTTTCAACTGCGCTGTTTTGAGAATTTATTATGGATTCGGTTGCAGCAGCCTTTTCAACCGTTTTCGCGGTCATATCCTGCGTGCCCCTGATAATCGCGGATATTTCACGTGTCGCTTCCATGGATTGCTCAGCCAGGTTCCTGACCTCGTTGGCGACAACGGCAAACCCTCTCCCTGATTCTCCTGCCCTGGCCGCCTCTATGGCTGCATTGAGCGAAAGCAGGTTGGTCTGATCCGCAATCGTGCCGATGACATTTACTATCCTGCCTATTGAGTTGGAGTGAACCTTCAGCTCCTGTATGTCCTTTACGATTTCCCTCGAAATCGAAGTTGTCTCATTAGCCCTGGAATGCAGTTCATTAACGGACGATAACCCGACGTGAGTCATGTCCATCGTATCTTTTGTCAGATTGTTGATCTCTCTGGCATTATCGGTTACCTCATTTATTTTTTCAGCCAGTTCGCTTATTTTCTCCACGCCCTGTTCGGCGTCCATAGCTTGTGCCGACGCTCCCTGCGATATTTCCTGGATCGCTTTCGATATCTCAGAGGAAGCGGCGGCAACATGCTCCGAAGTGGAGGAAACAATAAAAGCGGAGGAAGATACGTTCTCAGAGACACTTATCGTCTGTCTGATCAGTGAACGCATACTGCCTATCATCGAATTGATGCTGCGTGCCAGCTTGCCGAGCTCGTCCTTCCTCTCGGAACTGAAATTGGATGAAAGATCGCCGGAAGCCGCCAGTTCGGAAGCGCCTATAATGCGGTTGATCGTACGGCTCATACTGTTTGCCATCAGATAGCCGGTCCCGAGGGCGATCAAAACTGCTGCCAGGATCATTATGACCGTGAAAAGGATGACCTTTCTCGCAGTTGCATTCAGATCATTTTGAGGAACCATGCCGATAAGGATTATGCCTGATTCGCTGACCTTGTGGTAGGAAGCCAGATAACTTGTCCCGCCATAGGAAATAATCTCGGTTCCCATATTTTCTTTACTGTTTTGCATTTTGGGGAAAAACGACTGTTTGGCAATATCCGATTTTTCATCCGTTTTGCCGTTAAGACTGACTCTTCCGTCCCGGCTTACAATATATATACGTTTGTTCTGGCCCAGGTCGATACCTGACGCAAGATCGGCCGCCGTTTGGGGTTTTATATCAAAAACCAGCAGACCGACCGTATCCATCGAGTTAAGATTTCGTATAAGCTTCATGTAGGAAAGAGAATAGCTGTCGGAAGATTTTCCGTTTTTGGCGTCCAGATCCTTATGCCAGCCGAACCAAATACCGTCAGCCGGGTTTTGCTCCAGTTCCTTTATAAATGCGGAATCCTTTACATCCTTATACGTGTCGGATGTATAAAAGGACGAAGCCGAATCGACATTGGTCAGGATCGTGACAGTCTGAATATTTGTATTAAAGGAAACAGCCGCTCCCAATTTGTTGTTGATCCTGTCGGAGGCCTGCGATCTTTGCATAGATTCGCTGATATCACTCAAGTTCCAATTTTTAGTGAAATAATCCTGTACATCAGAATCTGTACAGATCTGGTTTGCCTGATTCGCTATGGTACCAAGCAGCAGATCCAGATACTTCCCGCTGCTTTCCATAGACGTCTTTGAAGATTGCGACGCAAGCGTCATTGCCGTCTGCGACGTATTGGAATAGGAAACTACGCCCAGTGTGACTATAAGAATGGTGGGAACCAAAAAAGCAAGGATAAGTTGCGCTCTGATACTTTTTGACGTCATAAATATACCCATCATGATCCTCAAAAATTTTTTCATAATGTACCTCTTCCCTTATTTGATAGGTTAACACTAGCGTAATTCTTTCCATGTTCTATGTCTGTGTTTGATTTTTAGATCAAACCTTTTTTCTTGGATCGATACTGTAGCGCACTTTGCCTTCCGTCAACCCTGAGAATGGCCCTGCTCTTCTGAGGCTGCCGGCAGTATTGCCGAAATAATCGGTGTTTACTTTCCCGTCCGCTTTTACTTCGGGAAGCTGTTCCCTGTACGTTATCTCCATAGTCAGGTTGTCGCTGTTGATGCTGATGTCCATATCACTGGTGCAGCCGTTCAGGTCAAACCCGCAGAATTCCTGCCACGTAGGCAGATCCAGGCACATTTCGGGTTCGGGGTACATTACGCGCAGATACCCTCCGGGCATCTTTGAATATGCATTACCCTCTGCCGCATTGTGTTCGTTCGGCAGGATGATCGCAGCATCCCCGCTTTGATAGAACAGGTTGTTGAAGAATTTATTCTCCCTCGACGTTCCGCCGCGTCTCACCATAAGGCGGAAGGCCACTACCTTTGCAAAAAAGCCCGACATATTGCATTTGCCGATAAGATTGTTCACTATCCTGAGCCTGTCCGTACCCTCCAGATAAATGCCATAACCGTTTTTAACGCCTGTTTCGGTTGTCTTGTACCAGCCGGAGGAGCCTGGTTCAGCCGGTACGGCTTTCCTGTCGTACCTGCCTTCAACATTCCATATTATATTGTTGTCAATGAGGTTTTCCTCATCGCGCGTACACTCGATGAAAATATGTTCCCTTGAATCGATGCCGTCAAGGAACAGATTGGATGTTATCCTGTTGTTCTCGTTGCCGACGTCCATCCACAGCGCGTCGCATCCGTAGCATTCCTTTATGATATTGCGGCGTATAAGCGAATTTACGGAATTATGCACCTTGATGCCGCCCGCTTCCCAGGAAAGCTCCATTCGCTGCCAACCCGTCCCTGTAATCAGGTTGTCCTCGATAAGCATATTTTTCACAAACATTCCTGCGATGCCGCATACTCCGGCATCTTTCACAGTATTCCGCCGAATGATAGTACTCCCTATCAACTGCCCTTCGATCCGCTCATGGTGCCAGCATTCGTTACCGCAGTCTATTCCCGTCGCATTCGACCAATCAATAATGCAATCCTCGATTATCCAGTGATGACCACGGTAACAGGAAAGAGAACCTCTCTGCGGAACAGGTGCTCCAGTGGCCGCATGCGCCATTGTCAAACCTTTCACCCTGATATATGACAGGAACGGTACCTTCGGCGCAAAGCACTGTTCACGGTTGCTGATCTCTATAGTGTGGTTCCTCGGATCGTCGTCTCCCGACAGACGAATGTGTACCTTCTGGCCATTCGCCTCCACCCAGTACGCATTTTCGTTTTCGCTCAGCATGTTGTACAGCGGGACCTGCTTCATGGGTCTGCCGTCTACGAATACCATACCTCTTCTGTTCAGATAGGTTGTCATATCGGTTTTGTCATATTCGATAAACACCCTGTCATGCAGTATGTTTACGGCACAGAACGGATTATAGCCTTTGAAATCCTCTGGATCCAACACGATCTCCCATACTTTGATCCCACCGGTATCTACAGTGCTTTGGCCGAAGCCTCTGGTCAACCTCCACCCAATACTGGGATTGAAGGTTTTAACTTCTACGGAGGCCTTGATGACTACTTCCTCTCGATTGAAGGCTTCATAGCTGATCATTTTCTCAGGATCCTCCCCACCCACGGCAGGTTGTACCGTTTCGCGATATGTACCGCCATGGATCAGTACCCTCGTCCCGGGAGTCGCTTTCCCCGCTGCGGCATTGATCGTTTTAAACGGTTTTGAAGCCGAACCTTCGTTGTCATCGGATGCCTGAGGGTTTTTATTGTCAACGTGCAACTCCCTGTCATATTTCTGCGGGACTTCCCAGAACTCGAACATTTGGCCGTTTGGAAGCTGTGCGGTAAGATCGCTTTTTTCCGTCATTTCATTCATCCTTTCAAAAGTTTTGTTAATATACTTAAAGCAGGTATTTTACTGTATTTACACAGTAACTATTTCAGCCCGTAAAACTCTTCCGGATCATAACCCAGGTACGTGTCGGTCCTGTCGCTCACCGGCATGATCTCGAGCATCAGCAGGTGATTGCAGGGAATCGCCAGTTCCACTTCATACTTTCCATTCTGTGCAAACAGTTTGGCGTCCGTTTGGAGCGGCTCGGCGGATGCCTGCAGGAGCTTTTTCTGCTCCCTATCAAGGCTTCGCGGCTTGCCGAGGTTGCTCCAGGTCTGCAGCGGATTTGCGCTGGAACCTCCCACTTCCTTCTTTACAAGCAGGGCTTGTTCGCAAATGGAAGGCAGCGACAAAACATAGCTTTCGTCGGCGGATGGCTTATGATCCCGCATATCGTGCCAGTTCCATCCGATAGTCACATACCTGTCGCCTTTTTTGGTAACGATCAGGTGCTCGTCCCGGTAAAGCAATTCCTCTCCCGCATTTGCAAAAAATTCAAAAGCGTAGAATGCAGGCTTCTTGATCGAATTCAACGCAACCAGGCCGAAGCCCCCATGAAATACGGACTTCGGCACATCCGCTTCTTCAAATACGTCGCTGAAGGTCCAGTACGAATAGGAGTCCGCATACTCCCCGGCTTCACTGAGGATACGAGCGATATATGCGGCATGGAAATCCGTGTCGTGAACCGGGCAAAGCGGGACGTATGAGCTGTTGAATTCAGTAATGTGAAGCGGCATGTTGGCAATACGCGGATAATCCGCCATAATACGCCGGGTCTCCTTCAGTTCCTCGATCATGTAGGTTGGTTCGTTCACTGTATGGTAAATGTAATGTCCGCGTGTAGTCGGCTGATTTGCGGTATAGCAATGACGGGTTATGAAATCCAGAGGCGAATCGTTCCGTATGCAGTGCCCGAAGAACGCCCTCAGCCACTTTTCCGTTTCAACGCCGCAGATAGCTGGTCCTCCCACCTGGATACGCGGGTCGGCCTTCTTGACGGCCCCGGCGGAATAGTCGTACAGTTTGAAATATTCTTCCATTGTGCCTGCCCAGAACGGAATATTCGGCTCATTCCATACCTCGATAGGCCAGGTGACTACCTCTTCCCTGCCGTATCGGTCGATCAGGTGCTCCAGCGTAACCTGTATGAGCTCGGCCCATCTTTCATAGGACGCCGGGGGCGTAACATTGCCTTTCCAGTAAAACACCGTCTGTTCGCCCGTCTTCAGTTTTTCCGGCATAAAGCCCAGTTCCAGGAAAGGCCTGATACCGTTTTCAAGATATGTATCCATTATGCGGTCAAGATATGTGAAATTGTAGAAGGGGTATGATATCCCATCCAATTCCGTTTCACGATAGATCCCGACATCGTCGCAAAACAATCCATGACCGCGTATGTACCGAAAATGTATGGAATCCTGGACTACTTTCAAATGATCAGAATACTCCTTCTGGAGCGCCAGTCCCATTCTGCCCGTTCCGACGCAGTAGGCGGCATTGTTTTTAAAAGGTTTTCCGGAGAACGGTACTTCAATTCTTTTCACCGCAAGATCCTCCTTGTAATATAAATACAAGCTTTAACGGCAAGACCGCTACCATCTGCTTCCGGATGAATGCGGACAAATACGCAAAGCATTCAAAGCTCTTATTTTGACTATACATCCGCAGCTCATACACGTTGTCCCATATACGAGCTGCTCGCAGGCATAACAAGCTTTCAGTCTTTTCTCATAATCGTCCCTGTTTGTCAGCGGCACGCCGGATTCGACCACCCTTTTGATCTCCGTCTCTATTTCACTGTCTGTTACGAGTACGCTCGAAGAGCACCTATGGCACCCGTCTTTCATTTATGTCCTCATCCCCCCGAAGCAGATATATCTCTTTTTCAGCACAATTCCACTTCAATGGCGGCAATTGCGCATGCCGACAATTCAAGAGAAACTTCTCCTTCATTTATGCCTATCTTGTCAAGCGCCTTGGTATCGACCGCATCCGGCTTTTCAAAGGTGTTGTGCGCCGTGACGCTGCCGTTTATCAGCCTGCCTTTGGCCTTAATGGCTTTCATATTGGCGAAGTTCAGACTGATATTGGCATTCTTGTCCGCGGACAGATTGATTATCGTGATGTACACTCTTCCATCCTCTGCCGATGATGCCGAAATATCCACATTCGGCAGTCCTCTGTCAATGGTTTCCGGTTTTTCCGCCCACGTTAGCGGCAGCCAACGGGCGTCCTGATGTCCCTTGAACAGATTGAAAACGTGATATGTTGGAGTTTTTACCATTTTCGCCCCTTCTGTCAGGATAATGGACTGCAGGACATTAATGGTCTGCGCCAAATTGCACAGACGGATGCGATCCGAATATTTCTGGAAGATATGCAGCATAAGTGCGGCGCTCATCGCCGAACGCATAGTGTTTTGCTGGAACAGGAACGCGTTGTTCGTTCCGGGTTCGTTATCGACCCACATCCCCCATTCGTCAACGGCCATAACCACTTTTTTCTCCGGATCATAGAAATCCATAATGCTCATATTCTGTTTGAAAAGCGCTTCCTTTTCATATGTATTCACAGCCGTCTGATACCAGCTGTCTTTAGAAAATACGGTTCCGCTGGATTCCTCTCCAGGCTTGATATAGCAGTGTACGGACAAGCCTCCCATAAAACTGCCGGCTTCACGCATCAGCGTTTCCGTCCAGTCAAGATGCTCCGAATTGTGCCCTCCGGCGATCTTTACAAGCGGAGGGACCTGCCACCAGTTCGTCTGGCCCATTCCCTTGTAATTCTTTACGTAGGTTGCGTATCTCTTGAATTCGCTTGCGTAATAATCGGCCTTCATAAAGCCGCCGCAGCCCCAGTTTTCATTTCCGATCCCAAAGAATCTTATCCCCCATGCCCTGTCCCGGCCGTTTTTTCTTCTGAACTGTGCCATGGGCGAATTGCCGTCGTCCGTCAGATACTCCACCCAGCTTCTCATCTCACGGACAGTGCCGCTGCCAACATTTCCGCATATGTATGGTTCACACCCGATTTGTTCGCACAAATCCATGAACTCATGTGTACCAAAATGATTATTTTCCAGTACGCCTCCCCAATGCGTGTTGACCATGGGGGGCCTGTTTTCCTTCGGCCCGACGCCGTCCATCCAGTTGTAATCGTCCGCGAAGCATCCTCCGGGCCAGCGTATGTTGGGAACCTTGATCGCTTTCATGGCTTCCACTATGTCGGTCCTTATACCTCTCACGTTCGGTATTTCCGAATCTTCGTCCACCCAATAGCCTCCGTATACACAGCGTCCAAGGTGCTCGGAAAAGTGACCGTAAATATGTCTGTCGATCTTATTACCTTTGTTTCTCAGGTCGATTATCGCTTTCATATTCTTTCTCCTAACATCGGAATCCGTCTGAAAATAAGGGATATGTATTGTAATAATACATATCCCTTATCAAGATTTATTTCTACCTTTTATTTGTTATTTTACGCTTGCCATTGCCTGTGTACGTGCATCAGCTATGGTCTTGCATTTTGCCGTATCGGTAGCAACGATGTCTTTCCAGCCGAGACCATCCAGATCAGTTTTCAGTTTTGCCCAGAGCTGGTCGAATTCCGCCTGGTTCTTTGCGAATATCATCTTCCATGAAGTGTTCTTAACCAATTCGGAGCACTGGCTGCGCTTGTTCTTGATGTCGGAACTGTCAACACCGAAGCTCATGTTGATCTGCGGTACAACGTCGATCAGATTGTTCTTGGTGTAATAATCCATCGGATTCTTTGCCTGGTATTTTTCCTGCCAGGTGGTGATCAGCGCCGTCTGATTGGCTTTCAGGTACGAAGACCAGTACTGGTTGTTGTAAGGTTCGCCTGTTTCAGGATCTGTATTAATGTCAGCCATGACGCAGGAGTTAACCTTGCTCTGTCCGTCCTGGTATCCGCCTCCGCCGTATTCGGCAGGTACGGGAGTATTGTTCTGGAAAGCGGTCTTTCCGGCTTCGGTAAGCTCAAACTTGCCCTCTGCATTCTTGGTGTAGTTGAAGCCTTCCAGACCGTCAGCTACATAACGCAGACCTTCCGGAGAAGATATCCAGTCTACGAATTCCATTACTCTGGCGGGATCCTTGGCCTTGGAGCCGAGAGCAAATGCTCTGCCGTTTCCGTAATAAGCATCAGAGTTCTGTATGATGTGTGCATCGGCTATCGGAACGGAAATAACTCCGTCAGAATTGTTTCCTCTGTCGATCGTGTTGTAGAAGCCTCTCTGCCAGGTGTACCACAGGAGCATTACGCGGTCGCCGGTCAATTTTTCATTTACCTTGTTCCAATCCTGAGATGCGGAGTCAGGGTCTACAAGACCTCTCTGATTTGCGGTAAAGTAGAACTGCAGTACCTGTTTGTACATGCTGTTGTCATCGGTAAAGGGTACTATTTCGCCCTTTGCATTCAACAGAACAGAACCTGTGCCTTCCGGCTGTTCCCAACCATACCAGCCGCAAAGCCAGCGTACGTTTTCCATGGACCATGTATCCCAGTCTTTCCAAAGGGTAATAGGAACGATAGCCTTGCCGTCGTCAGTCTTGGGGTATTTATCGTGCATTTGCTGCAGAACGTCCAGCAGGCCGTTCAGGTTGGCAATAGCCGGAGCGCCGATTCCCGAATAATATTTCCAGGGCAGGATCGGGCTTGAATAAGGATATTCTTCGGAGAATTTCACCGGAGAAGTATCTGCTTCAAATGTCGGCAATCCATAAATCTTGCCGTCCGGATTGACCTTCTGGAATGAAGCGTTGTATACCTTGAAATGATTGTCCATGTATTTGGACAAATTCGGGCTGTTCTTGACATAATCAGTCATATCGGCAACAAGTCCTGCCTGTATGCACTCTTCCAACTGGCTGTTGTCGATTATGAGCAGATCTCCCAGATTTCCTGCTGCCGATCTGGTCTTGTACAGCTGATCACCGGCTACCTGCGGTGCAAGCATGTTCAATTTCAGATTCAGCTTGTCCTTGAGAATCTTGGCATACCATCCGGTCTGTTCACCCTGGTAGTTTGCCGCATTGTCATATACATCGATCGTCAATTCCTGACTGTGATCAATCGCAGCGGCCTGAGTCGAACCTTCAGCCGCACCGGTGCCCGCTGCTGTATTGGATGCTGTTGAAGTGCCCGCATTATTGGTTGCTCCTCCGCAGCCGGACAATACCAGAGACAGCGCAAGGAAGCAGGAAAATAACACTAACATCGACCTTTTTACTGCTGTATTTCTCATTTTGAATCCTCCCTTAATATATTTTATTATAATGGTGCAGGTTAACCCTTTACAGCACCTATCATAATCCCTTTAACGAAAAATCTTTGGAAAATAGGATAAATCAGTAATATTGGAGCCACAACGATAACCGTGACTGTCATACGTACCGAGGTAGTGGTCTGTTGTTTTGCGAGACTTTGCATAGCCATGGATCCGGTATTCTGCAGGTTCATCATGGAAGCCAGGGAACTTGCCTGATTGATATATTGGTACAGTATGAACTGCAAACTGTATAATTTACTGTCGGTAACTAAAATCAGCGTATCCTGGAAGGAATTCCACTGGCCTACTGCCGCAAATATGGCAACCGTAGCCAATATCGGCTGGATGATAGGCAGCATGATCGACCAGAAGAATGTCATTACACCCGCCCCGTCGATTTCGGCAGCCTGCTGCAGTTCCTTCGGCGTCGATTCCACAAAAGTCTTTACAAGAATGATAAAAAATGGAGATACAATTGTAGGCAGAACGTATGCGAGGAAATTATTCGTCAGGTGCAGGTTGTTCATTGTGAGATACCAGGGAATGATTCCTGCATTGAAATACATTGTGATAATGGTGAACCGGTACCAGAATTTTCTGCCCCACATATCCTGCTGGGTAAACATAAAGCCCAGAAGGGCGGACGAGACTACTGTCAACAGCGTTCCTATAACAGTTCTTCCCACGGATATAAGTGTTGCATTCCATAATCCGGGTATTTTGAAAACATCTTTATAATTTTGGAGGTGCATCCCGATGGGGTAGAAGATGACTTCTCCCTTTGCACTTATATCATTTGCGCTTAATGTGTTGATTATGACATAGTAAAACGGATAGACACAAATAATGGCAAACAGAGTAAATATAACATAAGTTATAACATTAATCGTTTTATCGGAAGCACTTATCTGTATTTTTATCTTATGTGTATTATGTCCGGCAGCTGTAACTATATTGCTCATACGATGCTCTCTCCTCTGAATAGTTTTGACATCCCGTTTACAATAAACAGAAGCGCAACGCTTACTATGCTCTTGAGCATGCTGATGGCGACCGAAAGGGAATAACTGCCACCCAATGTTGCCAGATTGAATACATACAGATCCAAAACCTGTATGGTATCTTTGTTGAATGCGTTCTGGAATACGTAATACTGTTCCATGCCGTTGTTCAGGAAGCTTGCAATCTGAAGCATCAGCAAAACAAAATATGTGGGAAGCAGGCTCGGGATGGTGATGTGCCTGATTACCTGCATTCTTGTCGCACCGTCGACCCGGGCCGCTTCATACAGCGATTCGTCGATTCCGGACATCGCCGCGATATACATTATTGCCGACCATCCCAATGCTTTCCATGTCATCCAGGCCCACATCACAATCCAGACATGCGAAGAGGATTGCAGAAACAAAACCGGCTGACCGGTGTACCCGAGTATTTTCAGCAGGCTGTTTAACATGCCTTCGCTGGAGAACATGGAGAACGCGAGCGAATAGGTCAATACCCAGCTTATAAAGTTCGGAAGGGTAGTAACGGTTTGAATCAATTTACGGTAACGTACGCTTCGCATTTCATTGAGAAATATGGCAAAAATCATAGGGAGCCAGGAAAATGCTATAGCTATACCGCTGATCCCGAATGTGTTCTTGAGCACCTGCAAAATCTGGTCAATCTTTACCTGGTTTTCTACCAGTGAACGAAACCACATCAAACCGACAAAAGGCGATTTTGACAGAGGGATTGGCGGCATATAATCAAAGAATGCATAAACCCATCCATAGAGCGGATAATATGCAAATATTGCCAGCAAAACCATGAATGGCGATATATACAGAAACTTTTTTATTCCTGCGCCTTTCTTGCTGCTGTTTCTAACGGTTTGCATCATATCACCTTCACTTTTCCAATTGGTATTTTTGAGACTATATTTGACAGATAATAATCTGTTAACGGGTTGGATGTTATTCCACAGTCAGCACTGCAACAGACTTGGACGGCAGTGAAACGCGAATTTCGCCGCCTTTATATGAAGCTGCGTTGAACGGAACAGGTTTCACTGCCTCCGGGTTTTCAAATGTGTTGCTGGCATTCATCTCAGCGGCCGTCAGTATGCTGCCGCTTACCCTTGAACAACTTCCTCCGCTGAATGAACAGGTAATTTCAGCAGCTTCGGAAGGGTTGAGGTTGCACAGTGAAATATGGATTTTATTCTCAGCGTCCACGGACGCCGATGCGCTGACCTGCGGTATGGACTGGCCGTTCAGCCTGTACTCGCCGCAATCCATCGTTAGCGGCAGAAGATCTGAATCCTGATGTACCTTGAACATGTTGAATACATGATAGGTAGGTGTCAGGAGCATCTTTTCACCTTCGGTCAGCACCACTGCCTGCAGCACGTTTACCGTCTGCGCGAGATTTGCCATCTGTACCCTGTCACAATGGTTATTGAAGAGATTCAGGTGGATGCCGGCGACCAATGCATCTCTGAGAGTATTCTGCTGGTACAGGAAACCTGGATTGGTTCCCGGTTCTACGTCAAACCATGTACCCCATTCATCTACAATGAGTCCTACCTTTTTCTCCGGGTCATATCGGTCCATGATGCTCGAGTGCTTGTTTATGAGTTCCTCCATGTAAAGCGCGCTCTGCATGACGGAATACCATTCGTTTTCCGTAAATTCCGTAGCCGATCCCTTTATCGACCAATCGTCCTTTGCGGTCCGCGAATAATAATGAAGGCTCAGGCCATTCATCCTGGTCGCTGCTTCCCTCATCAGCACTTCAGTCCAGTGATAATCGTCGACCGACGCTCCGCCGACTATCTTATAAATCTTGTTATTGCCGAAATTTCTTACATAAGTGGCGTATCTGCGGTATTCATCCGCGTAATATTCAGCGCGCATGCTCCCGCCGCAGCCCCAGTTTTCGTTTCCCACGCCGAAATAGGTCAGTTTCCAGGGTTCCTGCCTGCCGTTCTTCTTCCTGAGCTCGGTCATGGGCGACTCTCCGTCGAAGGTCATATACTCGACCCACTCCTGCATCTCCTGCACAGTGCCGCTTCCCAGATTGCCGCAGATGTACGGCTCTGCCCCGATTAATTCACACAGGCGTAAAAACTCATGTGTACCGAAGTGGTTGTTTTCCACTACACCACCCCAATGCGAGTTCAATATTCTGGGCCGCTGTTCATACGGCCCGATCCCGTCCTTCCAGTGGTATATGTCGGCAAAACATCCGCCCGGCCAACGCAGGACAGGGATTTTCATATCCTTCAGCGCCTTGATGACGTCGTTACGGAGCCCGTCGGTATTTGAAACGGATGATTCCTTTCCTATCCACATGCCCTCATAAATACAGCGTCCAAGATGCTCTGCAAAATGTCCGTATATGTTTTTATTGATTTTCCCGGTTTTTCTTTCCGTGTCCAATGCTATTCGAACCATGCAGGTTACCCCCGGACGATCTTTTATATGAAACAACCCTATTAACATTATAAAATTAGCGAATTAGCATTGCTATCAGCATGATTTTACTTCGTTATCTTTTGTTTACCTCTTCAAATTTAATTTTAGGCCGAAAAGTTGTTTATTCTTTACCTATTTATCATCTGTTGACCTTTTATCCTTATCCCATTCCCTGTATTGGTATTCGCTGCATAATAATAAAGGGCAGGCTCCCCTTGAGGAATGCCGCCCTTGCGTGAATCAAATATGGAATACTCTGATTTTTTAAGATTTTTCCTTCACAGATTCGTACCATAGATTTACATCCTTTGTAATATCAGTCCCTCCAAGCTTGTTCCAATCGCTCACGAATTTATCGAATTCGCTGATCGGAGCTTCGCCCATGATTATTTTTATGAACTCCTCCTTTTCCATCTGGTCAAGAGCAGACTTCTTTTCAACAATCGATTTCGTTGGAGCACCTGTGAATTTCTCCTTGTAGAACTGACCGTTTGCAAAATACTGCAAACCCCACTGGTAAACGCCCTGCGGTCCGTAAATCTTCATCCATCCCCACTGTGTTTTATCTCCATTTTCAAACGCTTTGATATTTCTCTCGATGGTTGCCGGCTCACCGGTCAATTTATCCAGTGTATTGCTTCTGCGGGCTTCGTTGAGCGCCTGCATCGCTTCGATGTTTTTAGTAGGCGGAGCGGGATACACGGGCGAGAATTTCCATACGCCCACGCTTCCATTTTCAACCGGCATATAGTATTTATTGAAGTCGGCAGTTTTGCCCCAGCATTTCTCTGCATGCATGTTCATTAGCTTGATAAGCGCTTCCGGATGTTCATATCCTTTTCTCACGACAAAAAAGCGGGTCGCTCCGAATTTCGCCGGAGAGTATACCTTGCCGCCGTCTGCGGAAACGAGGGGATAGCCTGTCCAGTCCGAATCCGGATTGTTCCTGTAATCGCTGATCAGCGGATACATCGGGTTCCACTGGGCTCCGTACTCCAGGCCGATCCTTCCGGCGGCTATGGTTTCGGCAACCTTTATCATATCCTTTACCGCAAACTCCGGGTCGATCTCACCTGCCTTGTACATATCAGCCAATATCTGAAGCGTGTGCTTCACTTCCGGCTGAATGCTGCCCCAGGCCAGTTTACCCGAACCGTCCTCGATCCATATGTTAGGATACGCGTGATATCCGGCAAAAAAACCCTCCAATCCCGTACTTGGGCTGTACAAGTCCTTTGTGACAGCAAGACCGTAGGTATCGTTTTGTCCGTTTCCATCCGGATCCGACACAGTAAAAGCCTTGCATATCTTAAGAACATCATCCATAGTCTTTGGAGGCGTGAGACCAAGTTTTTTAAGCCAATCCGACTTGATCCAGGTATATATGCCGTCCCCATATACGTCAGGGGTTATGGTCAAAGCCATCAATTTTCCGTTGATGGTGGAACAATCCAAAACGGAAGGTCCCTGCTGTCCATAATATTCCTTTAGCATCGGCGTGGCATATTCGTTCCAGTAAGACGTAAGGTCGGTTATCATTCCGGTATCAGTAAGCTGCTGTAACTGATAAGCGTTAACATTCACAACGTCGGGAAGGTTCCCGGAGGCCAGCGTTACGGTGATTTTCTGCGAGTACGCATCAGAATCCTCGTTTCCCCTTACCGTCCAGTCATATATTATGTTGATACCGAGTTCATCCCTGTATACGTCGAACCATCGATTATTATCGATTGTTTCCCCCGGACAGTTAGGTATGACGTTGGATGCAAAATCATCGTCTATGCCGCGTACAAAGGAAATGTCTATAGCCGGTACATATTTCCCCAACGGATCCTTTGCGCCGGCTTTCAAAGTACCTGTAACAACCGACGAAGAAGAATTCTGTACTGCTGTCCCCGATGCGGGATTTTCGCTCGAAGGATTTTGTGAACTGCAGGCCGACAGCAGATTTATGGACAAAGCAACAGCCGCAGTTATGGAAATAGCTTTTTTATAATAGCCGTGCTTCATTTGCTTTCCTCCCTCGTATATTTTTCGCGGCTTTGATTATTATTATAATTTAATATATTTGAAATTCCGAAAATCCGCACAGCCGCCTGCTTCTGTTTCCGAATAATAAAATAAGCCTATACGGTAGCCAATAAACAAATCAAGCGTATATTTCATCTGCAGCTCCCGTCCGATCTTTCTCCATTTGACGCCATCCTCCGAGATATGGAAAGAGGCGATATCCCTGCTGTTTTCAAAGTCGAAGGCTATCTTCAGGAATATGCGTTTTCCGGAGAATCGGGCTTCATATTCGGCTGCCTGCCTGCCGCTGCCGTTTTTCCTGCATACCAGAACCTTACCTTCACCTTTGCTGCCGAGCTTTACTCCCACCGCTCCGTAATTCCCCTGCAACGCGACAAGTCCCGCATAATCTCCGGGTTTCATACCTTCAGTATCCAATTCGACCGAAAAAGCGCACCTGGGTCCGCTGGTCCTTTGCGTCAGTATATTCCTGGCCGTCAGTATATCCTTCACAGGAGTTTTGGTGCTAAGCCTCAAAAAGCCGGGACGTTCGGTAAAAGACCAGCATTCCGGCTCCGGGTTGTGATTCCACTCCCAGCTAAGGTCAAGCACATTTTCCGTATGATTGAAGGAATCGCTTATTATCAGCGGTTTCGCAGCATACTCCCGAAAAGAGACTTCAAAGCTTTCCGGTACCTTTCCGTTCTGTCCGATGACCGGCCATCCATTATTCCAGGTCACAGGTATCAGATAAGGTATCCTGCCGACAGCTCCGTGATCCTGGAACAAAACGGCATACCAGTCGCCGTCGGGGGTATCGATCAGGGCTCCCTGCGCTATTCCCATATTCTGATATCCCATATCGTCATCGAGCAGGACCTTCCATTCGTAATCTCCCAGCAGCTCCCGGGAGCGGTAGCACACGACGCGCCGCCTTCCATGCCCGTCTTTAGGCCAATCAATGAACAGAAGATAATAATATCCGTTCAGCTTGTATGCCCGGCAGCCTTCACAGTGCAGCCGCATATTTTCGGAGAGTGTATTGAAAAGTATCCTGTTGACGCCATCCTCTTTCACACCGGACAGGTCCTCCTTCAGCTCTACGATGCCTATTTCCCCGTTTCCGTAAATAAGATAGGCCCTGCTGTCATCGAACAGGAAAGACATGTCATGGTATACATTCTCCAGTACGTATCTGTCCCATCCGCTTTTTTCTATATCATCAGTGTAGTAGACGTAAGTCCTCTTCATATCGTGGCAAACAAAGCAGGCATAATATTTACCGCGGTAATATTTGAGGCTGGTAGCCCACTGACCTTTTCCATATGCGTGCTTGCCGTTTTTCAACTGATATATGTCGTTATCTTCGATGCTGTTGAATATATATGAAACGATTTCCCAATGGACCAGATCCTTTGATTTCAGGATCGGGCCTCCCGGTATCACGAACATGGTCGTCGAAACCATGTAATACGTATCTCCGACGCGCAATACGTCGGGATCCGGCATATCCGCCCAAATTATCGGGTTCCTCACCAACATTTTGAATAATCATTCCTTTCCCTTTTTCTTGAAATATTGTCTTATCAGGAATTTCATGAGGTCGTCCGGCTGATTCCTGACAAATTCGGGCTTATCTCCGAATACCATACCGTACGGAGCCTCGGGAGTGCACGGCTCCCAACCCGGCATGCCCTCGTCTGTGGAATCCTTTCCGTTGGGATCACCGGAACGGATAAAATTGGCCCAGTAATTGCACATCTGGCGCGCAAGGTCGTAATGCTTTCCTGTAAATGGCCTCCAGCATTTGGCCAGCGTCTCGAAGAAGAACCAGAGATCCACTGAATGGAACGTTCCGGGATTATCCCAGCCGGGTATTTCCGCGTCGAAATCATAAAAATACATGGGAACGTTGGCGCCGGTGTCGGCATTGGCCTGTATTGCAATGCGGGCGGCATATTCGATAGCGCTCACCGACACTTTTTTCAATACCTTGTCAAGGTCGCCCGACTCTGCCTGACAAAGCGCAAGATACTCTCCGGTGTCATCACCGAACATTTCAACGGCCAGTTCACGAAGCTCATCAAGGTTCCTTACGTTCGGAACACTGAAAAATTCAGAGGAGGTCTTGCCCAAAAGTACCGGCACCATCCAGCGCTTTTTTTCAAGGAACAGGTCAAATGAGACGCCTGTGCTGAACTTATTATCAACGACGGTGCCCCAGAGGCCCCAGACCGTCAATTTCTCATATTCCAGCATCTTATCGCGGATATATAGAGCGTCGAGCTTTCTTGCTTCGGCCAGTGACTTAACTCCAAGGAATTCAAAGAATTTCTCCCCCTCCTGCTCCGCTTCTGAAAGGTCACGCCTGACAAAGGGCATGCGATTGTCCGGGTAAAGCTTTGTAAATATGCCGCTTTGTACGATAGCTTTTTGAAACAGGCCTTCATTCTGGGGAGAGGTCAGCTGGCTCATTACGCTTCCGCCGCCTGCCGACTGGCCGCCTACGGTTATATTGTCGGGATCGCCGCCGAAGGCTGCGATATTCCGTTTTACCCACCTTGTGCCGTACTGCTGGTCGAGATTGCCGAAGTTTGCCGGAGCTTCCGGCGCTTCCGCCGTTATATCGGGATGGCACAAAAAGCCGAAGACGTTAAGACGGTAATTGACAGATACGACAACTATTCCCCTGCGAGCTATGCGCTCACCGTCAAATTCCATCTCAGCCGTATTCCCGACCTGGAGCCCGCCTCCGAAGTACCATACAAACACCGGAAGCTTCTCATCAATGCTGCATGCGGGCGTCCATACGTTAAGGTAAAGGCAGTCCTCATCCATTGGGATGTCCGGATCCACTGCCCATTCTCTGGAGTAAATATCGCTTTTATTTAACCCCGGGATTGCCTGCATCGATATGGGAGCAAATTCGAATGCTTTCAATATACCCTCCCAATTTTTCGCGGGTTGGGGTACGCGCCAGCGATTTTCTCCCACCGGCGGCGCGGCAAAAGGAATACCCTTGAAGCTTGTGATGCGGGGATCCGCAGCCGGCAGGCCTTGAACCGCACCATTTTCAACCTTTACCACTCTCAGCATGATTAATTATCTCCCTTCATTTTCCGGTTAATCAACACTCCTGCAAGATCATTGACCTTTAAGGACTCTCTACTGTTTCTGATTGATTACAGGGAAGTATACCGTATATTTTTCGTCCGCCACTTCATTCAGCGGGATGAACCTGATTTTCGGGTTTAGTCCGAAGGTCCTGTACTCAGTTATCCAATTGCTCCACTCTCTTTCGCGGAAAACAGCAAGACCGGTTTCGGGTTTTGATATGTCCATCGCCAGGGCTTTATCTTCATCGGTCAGGCCGGCCAGAACGACAGGACCGTCCATGAAGGCTGCATAATCTCCTTTTCCCGGGATCGGGCAACAAGTGAGTTTCTTTGGGAACTCCAGAAACACTTCATCATTTGACCAGGTTTGGTCAATTGCCGCATAGCAGGACGGTTTAGCCACCGATTCTGTCTTCCTGCCATTGATCAGAATAACAGGATCTCCGGAGACCCACCACGGGATCCTGACATTGAGCCTGAAGCGTGAAGGGGTTTCGCAGGTTACTTTTATCCTGATTCTGACCACATCCGGTTTGTGTATCATTTCGGTCTGATTATCATATTCCAGCCTTACCTTAACGCCTGCTGAACCATGTCCCCAGTCGAGTTCCGAAGGAATGTACTGCTGTATGTATAAGCCTTCATCGTCCTCATAATATATACCGGTCTGTATATACGGATGCGCCTGGACAAGAGTGCCGTGGCAGCACCAGAAATCTTCCGTGGCGGTCCCCCACTTCTTTACCGACCCCGGGGCCAGAGGCAAAAAGTAAGCGATCATGCCCGTATTTTTATTCTGCTGCGCAAGGATCCCGTTCTGCATGTTTCTTTCCCAGTAATCGCCGAAGGCCGGGTCGCCCGTCCAGCGGAACATGTAGTCCGAAAGCCTCATCATGTTATAAACGGTACAGTGTTCCTGGTTCTTTTCCCCAAGTCTTGCAAAGAAATCGAACGGCGGCGTCCATATTTCCCCATGGGTCTGGCCTCCGGTACAATAGTAGCCTCTGTCGGTCACAGCCAGCTTCCAGTATGCCTCGGAGATCCTTCTCCACCTCTCGTCTCCGGTCACCTCCCAGGCTCTGGCGGCTCCCTGGATCTCGGGGATGGTCGTGTTGGCATGCATATTGGTCAGCGCATCTTCCCCATTTATCAAGCGATCGAACAGGCGCGGCCTGTCATATTTATACAACAGGTCCAGATGCTCCTGTTTGCCCGTCTCACCGTAAAGATTGGCCCAGACCTCAAGCATGCCGCCGGTCTCAAAGTCAAGGATATCATCCATCTGAGCCCTGGTGAAGCCGGACGACCATTTTTCGAACCACTTGGCAAAATTACAGAGGATCTCGAACGCTTGGGTGTTCCCGGCATTTTTGTACATATCCCACAAGCCCATTAGGGTTTTATGAATGGTATAATGGGGAGCCCAGACCTGCTTTCCCCTTGCGATCCAGTCAAAATACTTTTCCGGGATGGAGCCTGCCCATTCCCCGCCGTTTTCCTTCTGGCATTTCCCGAGCTCCGATACAATATGGTCCGCCTTGCTTTTTATTTCAGTATCATCATTTAAAGCCGACATCAAAGACGCTGCAGACAGCCAGTGGCCGAGGAAATGGCCCCGCAGCTGGCAGGCCGGGTGTTCCCACCCTTTATGGCAATCGTCCAGGTCCGGCGAATAGTATATGTTAACGTTGATGCCTGCTTCCTGATAAAAATTCTGCAAAAGCTTGGAAGAATCAAGGTTCATCATGTATTTTCTGTTCAGTTCATACCTTCTTTTGATTTCTCCCGGCAGCAACCGAACACTGCCCGGGCTAACCGGCTTTACCGCGTAGATATTCCCGTTCATCCTTATCTCCTCCATAATGACCGTATAAACTATTGGCTGTTATTTTCATTATAAAAGTTGAGAATCAAGATAACCATTTACTTGTTTTTACTTCGTTATCATTTCTTTACCTTTTGGTTGTTTTATTTTGTTTTCATTTGTTTACCCGTAAGGATTGCGTCATGGTATTCCTGCGGGGAGCTTCCCGTGAATTTCCTGAAAAAACGGGTGAATGAGGCGGCTGTTTCGTAGCCTACCATTTTGGCGACTTCATGTATTTTTATATTATCTTTTTCAAGCATTTCCTTGGCCTTTTTAATGCGGGCATTATCAATAAACTCGGAAAGATTTATCCCCATAGCCTGTTTGTAAAAGCGTGAGAGATAGGAGGGATTCAGAAAAACCTGCTCCGCTAGCCTGACCAGGGAGAGGTCTTCATTCAAATGCGTTTCCACAAAATTTTGTATATAATCTATCGCATTGTCCGTCCTTCTTTTCTGTTCATCGTTCTGGAGCTTGAAAAGGACCCTGGACAACTCATTAAGATACGTTACCGCTTCCCCCCATGATTCGTGCTTATCTATATGCATGAGCTTGCAAAGGCTGATATGGAAGGCCACCTTTCCAGAGAGCTTCCAGCGGTTGATATAGGACAGAAGTATCATGGAAACCTTGAAGTAGGCTTCCATTGCAAGATTGTTGTTCATGCTTCGAATCGTCTTCAAAGGCTCCGTCAATCCGGATAAGGCAAGAAAGTATTTCTCACTTTGTCCTGATTCCAGATATGACTCTATCACTTCGAGGTTTTTCTGTCTCAGCCGCAGTTCAAGGCCTTCCGGTTCGGCTTCAAGTTCAAGCGGTTCGGCAACGGGATCGTTATTCAATATATTATTTTTAAATTCGTTATCGACCAAAAACATTTCTATTCCCGAACCTACGCGGTAATTCAACAGCTGGCACAGCGAATAGTACTTCCGGGAAACCTCGTCCCACCTGCAGGGCTCTCCGCTCAGTGCAAAGCTTATTGACAAGCCTATGGATTCCCTGCAAACGTTCTGGATCATCTCAAGCGTTCCCTTCAAAAACGAACTGGTTTTCTCAAATCGGACAGCTATATTTTTCTGTGCTGCGACCAGCTGAAGCTTGGGCTGAATAAAAATGACAAAACGATAACCCTCATCCGTTACATCGATGTTTCGTACGTTGGTATTCAGGTATTGGTCGACAAGAAGTTTAATTGAATACAGGCTTTGTATCTTGTCCCAGTAGGAGCTGTTCGGCGGCATATTGTCGATCTGTCCCAAAAGCAGGATAACCGGAATATCCGGAGACATGGGCACTGAAAGCTTCTCAAACTGTGATTTGTCTACACCAAGCGCAGAATCCTCATGCAACAGGTGGAGAAAATAATCTTTCTGGAACAGGTCCAGTGCCATATTCATCTTTTCCTTAGCTTCATGGATAAGATTCTCTGTTTTGATCCCCTTCTGTATCTCCCTTATGGCATTCTCAACAGCTTCGATCACTTTATCGTTGTCTTCCGTTTTTAAGATATAGCTGACCCCATTGCGCTGGATTGCCTTGTACACATATTCAAACTCATTGTAACCGGTAAGGAAAATGACCTTGCATTGCGGCCAGCGCGCAAAAATCTTTTCCATCAACTGCAGGCCGTCTATCTCGGGCATCCTGATATCCGTCAGCACAATGTCGATCCTCGTTCTGTTAAGCCATTCTATCGCCTCTTCGCCGGAATATGCCTTATAAACGTCCAGATCAAGGTGTTTCAAGTTGTTGAATATTTCATACAAGCCATTTACGATTATCTCTTCATCATCTACTATCAGCAGTCTGTACATTACCTTCACCTCCCTGCAATTTGATCCCAAGAACAGCCTTCAGTCCTCCCAATTCGCTTCTTGACAGGCTGAGCCCGCTTTCCTCACCGAATACCAGCCTGATGCGCCGATGTATATTTATTATGCCCGTCGTTTCGAGACCTTCCCCGTCGGATTCCAACGAATTCTTCAGTTCGGCCAGTCCGTCGTCCGTTATTGTATTTCCGTTATCTTCCACGATAATATCCAACTCGTTTTCGGACTCTTCGAAACTCACGGTAACTACCCCGCAAGCTCTTTTATTCTCTATCCCGTGCTCGAAAGCGTTTTCTATGAGCGGCTGGATAATAAGCCTCGGGACGCTTAATTTAAAATATTTTTCAGGGCATTCCCCGAATTGGATCCGGAGCCTTTTGGAAAACCTCATGCTTTGGATTTCCGTATACACTTTTGCATGCTTGATTTCCTCCTCCAGCGGAATATAATCCGAAGAGTTTCTGGTGACAAACCGGAAATACTCCCCAAGATGCTTCGTAAAAGGTATCAGATTTTCATCACCGATCGTGGCCATGGTATTTATCATAAAAAAGCTGTTGTATAGGAAATGCGGATTGATCTGTGACTGTAAATGCTTCAATTCAGCTCTCTGCATCAGTATCTTCTGGTTATATACCTGGTTTATAAGCATGTTGAGATATTTCACCATCTCATTGAAACGTTTATACAAATAGCCGAACTCATTTTTCGAATCATGGTGGATGGATACCTGCAGATCTCCGCTTTCCACTTTGCGGAAGGACTCCACCAGCTTAATGAGCGGCTTGTGCATGAACCTGTAGGTCGAAAATGAATATATGATAATAATGAACACAGCAGCGACAGTGAATATCCAAACCCAGGCGTAAAAATTCTGAAGGGGCTTCAGGATGATTCCCTCAGGGATATATTTCAATAAAACCATATTCAAATACTCGGATTTAGCGTAAACTATATAATACACTCTGTTATCAAGACGGATAAAATCCGTGCCGCTGTCGTTGTCCCCCAGTTTGCCGGTAAAATTTATGGCAGACTGTATGTTGCTGTCGTCCGATTGGTTCATAATGACGTCGTTGTTAACCATACTTATAAGGAACGAACCGCTTTTCTCATAAGTGTTGAATTGGGACAAAGCCTGTTTCAGCACTGTTTTATTGAGCTCGATAACGATCAGGTATAAGGATTCGTCGGCTCCAAACTGCTGCAGGGTACTGAGGTATAGTCCTCCCTTATAGCTGATTATCTGGGCCCCCTTAAAACCGGCCGGAACTCGTATGTTATAGTATTTTTCCGTGTCGAGCGCATCAACTCCTGTATTTGATGATATTGTTTTATTAATCGGCAAGATATGAACACTGACATCATTTATATAAATACTGCTGTTTTTGATCATTGCGAGCCTCTGCTGAAGCCGCCGCATACACTCTATCCGCTCGTACGTATCCATTACCTGCCATCTTATGGCAAGCTTGTTGAGATTTTCATCATTAAGGCAGTCATACTGAAGGATCTTGATTCGCTCTATTTCCTTTTCCAGACCTTGTATGTAAAAAGACACCTGCGCCGTGGTTGATTTGGAAATTTCATCCTTAACAGTGCGCAGACCCCAATAATATATATAAATACCCATCATGTATATAGGAATAATGATTAAGAGAAAAGTGATGACCAACCGGCTGAAAATGCTGTTATTCAATTGCAGCTTCCATATCTTCAAAATCCCGTCACCTCACGGATTTCCTTAATAAACAAACAATTATATATCGATAATACATCGATTATACCATATAGCGAATATATAACTCATTGTCAAAATTAAGGCGACGATCTTCTTTTTTTCAAAAAATCCCTTACTCTTTTCATTTCCTCCTTGTCGTACTGAAAACCCAATTCACCGGCTACTTCTGTTTCCAATTCGCCAAAGTAGTCGTACATAAGAAAAAGCTTGTCCCAAATATCTTCATATTCACCGCTTGGGAATATCCCCCGCAAACGGCTCATTTCATTGCCTGTAAGAAACCTTTTCAAATATTTGCCGTGAGATCCGAAAGTCACATTGAACCCATGTTTTATGCCGATCTTCCAATTCAGCATTTTCATGAACATTTCCATTATCGGAACTTCATAAATGTATCTGGCGTAATAAAATTCATCCCTGCATAACCCCTTGGTTACGTAAATCGAAAGCCATCTGAATTCGTTACAGGTATTATAAAATTCCAGCTCTGACGGCGACTTGATATAAAAAGCCTTTTCGCTGTCTATAGGAATTAATTCGTTGAAATTGTCCCTGTTCAGCAGAACAACCCGGGGTTCAACATTTTGCTTTTCCTTTTCAATATTTCGTACATCAACAATAGACAGATCTATCCGGTTCCCATCTGCAAACTGCATCAACCAGGCAAATGAGTCATGGCCATCATAATTATAAGGATGCTTGTACCAATCCGCCGGATACTGTACTATCAGAATATCGCCGAAATAGTCAACCCAGCTTTTGTCTTTTGTAAATTCGCGCACATCCGTAACAAAATAAACGATATCGAAATCGCTGTATTTGTCATGCGCTGCGTTTTTATTCGCTCTTGAGCCATCCATGGTGACTGCGCGGATTCTCTCGTCTTCTGCAGCCTTTTTCATAATCAGGCCCATCATTTCAGCTTCCGTACGCATTTTAAAGCCTCCGCATGCAGTCGATCCATTCCTTGTGCCTTCCGTCCCTCAGAAAAACGGGGATGATATCAAGAGGCGCTTCGACGTGCACTGCCTGCCCTCCCTTATAAGTTTCACCGCTCCAAAGGCTGGTCCATTCTGAACCCACAGGAAGGTAAACATCCCTCGAGGTCATATCTTCATATGCGACCGGCGCGACCAGCAGATCGCCGCCGAACATATACTGATCCTTCAGAGTCCAGCATGGTTCGTCTTCAGGAAATTCATAGAACATTGTCCTTATCACAGGGGCGCCCTTTTCGTGGGCCTGACTCATGAGCTCGCGCATATAAGGACGCATGGTTTCCCTTAGCTTCATATACCTTACGAGTATTTCGTAGGCTTTTTCGCCAAAGCTCCATACTTCATTGCCACGTCCTGTAAACAGCGCAGAACTCCCATCCTTTTTGTATAGTTTGGTATCGGGCTGCCTGTCCCCGTGCAGACGCATGACCGGGCTGAAGGTTCCGTACTGGAACCAGCGTATCAACAGCTGCCTGAACCTTTCATCCTCTGGGTATCCTCCGTGAAAACCTCCTATGTCTGTAGTCCACCACGGCATCCCGCATATTCCCATTTGGAGCCCTGCACAGATCTGTTTTCTGAAATCCTCAAATGAGGAATGAATATCCCCCGACCAAACAAGCGCGCCGTACCTCTGGCTACCAAGCCAGGCACACCTGACCAGATTTACGATGTTCTGCTGTCCTTCGGCCTCCATTCCTTCGTAAAAGGTCCTGGAATACATCTGAGGGTAAATATTGCCTATTTGAACATTGGGCCCGGCATAGTAGCGATAATTTTCAAAGTCGTAAACACTATATTCCGGTTCTGCTTCATCGAGCCAGAATATTTTTATACCGTAATCGTAATAATTCTTTCTGCACTTCTCCCAGACATATTTTCTTGCCGCGGGGTTAGTCGCGTCATAAAAATTGCTCAAGCCTCCGAACAGCATGCTTATGTTGACTCCCATTTCAGGCTTGACCAACAGGTTTCTCTCCCGCATTTCGTTATAATTTTCGCTCTCCAGGTCGATCTGCGGCCAGACGGACACCATCAATTCAATTCCCATTTCCTTCAACTCGTCGACCATTGCTTTCGGGTCGGGGAAGAATTCCTCATCAAATCTGAAGTCGCCCATTTTAGGCCAGTGGAAAAAGTCGCATACGATAACGTCTATGGGCAGGTTCCTGCGCTTGTATTCCCTTGCGACCTCAAGCAGCTGTTCCTGGTTGTAGTATCTTAGTTTACACTGCCAGAACCCGAGACCGTATTCAGGCATCATAGGGACCTTTCCGGTGACGTCGGCGAAGGCTTCCTCTATTTCTGCCGGCGTGTCTGCGGCGGTTATCCAGTAATCCAGCTGTTTCGTGCTCTCTGCATGCCATTCGGTCCTGTTCCTGTTGAAGCTGGCGCTCCCTATGGCCGGATTGTGCCACAGGAAACCGTATCCGAGACTTGAAAGCACAAACGGAATACTGGCTTGTGAGTTCCTGTGGGCCAGTTCGAAGCTGCAGTTCTTGATATCCATGATCTCCTGCTGATACTGTCCCATACCGTAAAGCTTTTCGTTCTCATTCGATTCAAAGGAAGCCGTCAGCCGGAAATCACCGCCGATTATCGGCTTGAATCTGCGGGCCTGCAGGTTTAGCGCCCCATGGTTGCCAAGCTCTTGAAGAAGCAGCTTTCCGTTTTGGTTGTAATAGCTGATACGACAGTTCTTCGTCCATTCGATTTCTTCCAGGACAGCTTTGATTTTCCCATTGGTAATCGAAGCTGTTTTCTCCCTGATCTCAATTTGCGGATCACAGTTATTTGAAGGCAAAAGAGCGTAATCCGTATCCAGTATCTCTCCCATCATAACTGAGCGTATTCTGAGACTGTTATTGTTCCACGGTTCTATCACAAGCTTTTCCCCGTTGTAACTCCAGACCAGCTTATTTCTTTCCGTATAGAAAATCCCCATATTTTTATCCTCCGTTATTTTCTTCTGCCAAAACGGATGACATTCCAGGATAATTTGTTAAGAACGGATTTTGCAGTACCATCTTCGATCATTGTATTTCCGCCGTTGTGAGGGATTACATTGAAAGGATTTTCCAGAGTATTTACCGCCTTTTTATCCTCATGCTCCAGAACGATATGCTCTATAACTCCATATCCCGGAAAAGCCCTCAAATCGGTTTCCACCAGCATGGAGTCCTCCTCGTCCCTGTTCACACAGAACATCGTGAGTTCATCCTTCTCCTCGTCATATATCGAAACAGTTTCAATGTAAGGTACACTGCAGAAATCCTCACTGTCGTACAAAGGGGATTTGACACACGCTTGAAGTACCTGTCCCCTTCCATACACGGACGCGTGCAGGTAGGGATAGAAAATGGTATTCCTCCAAGAACCGCCTCCAGTCACAGTCATTATCGGCGCGATCGTATTGATGAGTTGCGCCATGCATGCCATCCTTACACGGTCGGCGTGCTTCAGCAGTGTGATGAGCATGCAGCCTACCACGAGCGCATCCTGGAGATCGTATATGTTTTCGTTGATCGGCTGGGCATTTTTCCACCGGATATCTTTGGTAATATTCGTCGGATACCAGACATTCCATTCGTCAAAGGACAGGTAGAGCGTCTTTTTGCTGTGAGTTTTAGCTTTGATGTAATCACAAATGGAAACTACGGATTTGATAAAATAATCCATATCCAAAGAACGGGCAAGGAAGTTGGCTGTACCCTTCTCGTCATTCCTGTAATAGGTATGGAGCGACAAATAATCGACATACTGGTATGTATGTTCAAGAGTAGTTGCTTCCCACTCGCCGAACGTCGGCATACCACTGCCCGAGCTACCACAGGATACAAGTTCTATGTCAGGGTCGACCCATTTCATGACCTTTGCAGTTTCACTGGCTATACGTCCATATTCCTCGGCAGTTTTGCGACAGATCTGCCAGGGTCCGTCCATCTCATTTCCAAGGCACCAGGTTTTTATACTGTGGGGTTTCTCGTAACCGTGAGAACGACGCAAGTCGCTGTAATACGTTCCTCCGGGATGGTTGCAGTATTCTACGAGGTGCCGGGCTTCATCCGGTCCACCTGTACCCAGGTTTACAGCCATCATCACTTCGGTATCCGCGTATTTGGCCCAATCGGCAAATTCATTGGTGCCTATCCGGTTCGTCTCGACTGAAGCCCAAGCCAAATCGAGCCTTTTGGGTCTTTTTTCAACAGGTCCGATTCCGTCTTCCCAATTATAACCCGATAAAAAATTACCGCCCGGATAACGTACTATTGGTACCTGAAGCTCCCTGACAAGATCGATCACATCCTGCCGAAATCCTTTTTCATTGGCTGTCGGATGGTCCGGTTCATATATACCGCCGTATACGGAACGGCCCCATTGTTCGACAAACGAGCCGAAGATCCTTTTATCAACCTTTCCGATAGTGAAATCCTTATCGAGCTTGACGTTTGCTTTTTTCATGACTTGTCACCCCATACCGATATTTGTTTTTATTAATTGATTAATTAATATATTGATCATATGATAAATCAATGCATATAATAAGTCAACAAAGTGTTATATTACATATTGCGTAGTAATTCAGACAGTTTTCCTTTACTATATCAATGGACTAATTTATAATTATATTAACTGGTAGGTGATGCAAAGTTGAAAATATCTTTATCTGAGGAAAATCTGGATATATTCAAGGCTTTGGCAAATGACGTCAGAATAAGGATAATAGAAATGCTGTCAGAGAAACCAATGAATGTCAAAGAAATTGCAGGTCAGCTCGGACTTAGCAGCGCCATTCTGACGATGCATATAGGCAAGCTTGAAAATTCCGGCATGATCAGATCGGAAAGGACCCATTCGGGCCGCTCCACTTATAAAGTATGCTATCTGGAGACAGATTCGCTGGAGATCGACTTTCCTTCGAAAACCAAGAACAATTCCAGAGTACATGAATTCGTACTGCCCATAGGACATTATACCGATTTCAATGTAGCTCCGACCTGCGGCCTTGCAACTACCGAGAAAGTGATAGGGTATTTCGACGACCCGAGATATTTTCTTGATCCCGAAAGGGTCAATGCAAAAATACTCTGGTTCACAAAAGGCTTTTTGGAGTATAAGGTGCCTAACTATCTTCTCTCGGATCAGGAACCGGTATCGCTTGAAATATCCATGGAACTGGGTTCCGAAGCGCCCGGCGTCAACAATAACTGGCCGTCGGACATAGCTTTTTTAATAAACGGGGTCGAAATCGGAAAGTGGACCAGCCCGGGTGATTTTGGCGGAAAAAGAGGCACATTTACTCCCGAGTGGTGGAGCCTTTCAGTCGGACAGTTCGGTTTGCTTAAAATATTAAAAATAGATAATACGGGTTCATATATGGATGGCAGGAGGATCTCCGACGTTACGCTGCCGCAGCTTGATCTACGACAAAAGCAGTGGCATTTCAGGGTTACAATAAAAGATGATGCCGTTCATGCCGGCGGTGTCACAATTTTTGGCTCAGGCTTCGGTAATTACAATCAGGATATTATCTTCAGATTGTTTTATAAGTAAACCGGCGGTATCAGGGATTATCTGCCTCCCATAAGCAGCAGCACTTCCCTCATGACCTTACAGGCGGCTGCAGTCGATATGCCAGTGCTGTCGAGCTTTGGCGCCAGTTCGACTACGTCGGCAGCGACAATATCAAGCTCCCGGAAGCATATCAATGCCTTCTCCAGCTCCTTATACGTGACTCCTCCGGGTTCGGGCGTACCTGTTCCGGGCATAACGGACGGGTCAAGCACATCAAGGTCTATAGTAAGGTAGACAGGCTTGCCGGAAAGCGCTGAAACCGCTTCCTGTGCGGCGGACAGATCAAACGGGCGCAGGAATGTATGCCCTTCCCCGGCCCATGCAAACTCCTCCTTCATGCCGCTGCGTATACCCAACTGCCATATACGGCCATCGCCAGCGATATCCCATACCCTCCTTACGACTCCAGAGTGCGTGAGACGTTCGCCAAGGTATTCTTCACGCAGGTCCGTATGCGCATCAAGGTGCAGTAGGCAAATATCAGGATACTTTTTATGTACCGCTTCAAAAGCCGGGAGTGTGACAAGATGCTCTCCGCCTATCATAAAGGGCTTTTGGTCTGCTTTGACGATACCGGCCGCCGTATCCCTGATCATTTCAAGGGCAGTAGCCGTATTCCCGAAGGGCAGCTCCAGATCGCCCCCGTCGCACACCTTTATATCGGTCAGATCACGGTCCAGTACGGGCGAATAGGTTTCAAGCCCGTAAAATTCCATTCGCATGGCTGCCGGACCAAACCTTGAACCCGGCCTGAAAGTCACCGTCCCGTCGAATCCGGCTCCGAATACAACTATCTCAGCGTTGTCGATATCGGCATCACATCCCATGAACCTGGGCAGTGCGAGTCCACTCATTTCAGTATCTACCTCCGTCTTAGGAATCCAGGCATATCTACATTTTCTATCCCGATTATAACCTCTTCACGGCTTATCTACAATATGCTATTTAATCTCCAAGAAATTAATGGTAATATAGTTACAAGAAACATTTAAAGGATATTATATGACGTTACTCTATTTTTCCTGGGCAACATTATATGTGGTCCTTCTCGTATTGTCCGTCGGACTTCTTGTCTATCTGTTTTTCTTTGCAAAAAAAAGCTCGCTATTGTCAAGTTTTATCTTTTTTCATATAATGACCACACTTTGGAGCGTGTACTCCATAACAACTCTATATGCCGATACGTTCGTGACCAACAGGTTCATGATCACATTCGCAGCAAACCTTGTGTACGGTAAGCCGGCAGTGTTGCTGGGCGGGTTTACGGGGTTCGCATGGCTCATGTTCTCGCTGAATTATGTTAACAAAGCCGTCCGTAAAAAATTCGTTGGTATATTTGCCGCACCGGTATTTCTTTTGTTTGTATCATATCTGACAAATCGTTATCATCACCTTTTCTACGGATTATATGTCCATTATTATTATCTTTACTGGATCAACCTCGTGATATCGCTTGCATATACCGGAGCGGGCTTTATCATCCTTTCATGGTATGCGATCGCACAGGAGAAATACGAAAGGACACGGACATTCCTGCTCCTGGCAGCCTATATGCTCCCGATGCCCTATATCGTTTTTGAAAAATACGTGCGTGATTTCTTTGGAATATCAGGGAACTATCCCGACTACATAACCCTGACGCCGCTCACCTTTTTCGTTGCCAATGTCTTTATCATATTTATTATCTCAAGGTACCGTTTCCTCAACATCAAGCCGATGGCCTCCAACAAGATCGTCGAAAATCTGAGCATGGCTGTGGCTATCGTTGATTCGTCCCATAAAGTGATCAACATGAACAAATCGCTGATCGAAAATTTCTCAGGCGGAAGAACTGTAAGGCACAACGATACGATAGCCTTCCTGAACGATTATATAGGACAGAACATGCTGGATATACCGGCCAATTACGCCGTACTTTCCGCGATCAATTCCACCACGGCGGAGATATTTACAGGCGAGCTGATAATGGAGCTGCCGGTCAGAAAATATTATGAGGTGGTCGTCCAGCCTGTCGTTGAGGAAAAAGATATATTGGGGCGGATCATCACTTTTGATGACAATACGCGGATAAAAACCGCCATGGCACAGTTGGAGGAGAACAACGAGATACTTTCCTATCTGAACAACCAGCTTATCGAAAAGAACGAACAGCTCAAGCAATACGCTTCGACCGCTGAGGAACTGGCCATAGTCAAGGAAAGGCAGCGTTTTTCGAGGGATATACACGACACGCTGGGGCACACGATGACCGTTCTCATCACACAGCTAAAGGTGGCCGAGATCCTTTGCGGCAGCAATTTAGACGCAGCAAAGGCAAAAATAAGCGAAACGATACTTATGGCGAAGGATGGGTTGAACGAGCTCAGGAAATCCATCATGGGCATAGCTCCCGTAAAGCTGTCCGACAATAATATAGAGGCTTCCATACTCCGCCTTATAAATGATTTCAAATCCACCGGCATGAAGATCGACGTTACCGTAAACGGACTTTTCGACAATCTGCCTGAAAACAAGGTACAGGCTTTGTACAGGCTCTGTCAGGAAGCCCTGACCAATTCCATGAGGCACGGGAAGGCAACGCACGTGGATATTGTCATGAACTCGGCCGATGACAAGCTGAAAGTCCTGATCAAGGACAACGGTATCGGCTGCAGGTATATTAAAAAGGGGTTCGGCCTTAACGGTATGGAGCAGAGAATAAATTCCTTCGGCGGAACGATCCATTACGGCTCGGACGGCGAAAACGGCTTCAACATATTCGTAGAACTTCCAGGCAAGGACACGGAAGAAGGTTCAGTATTTTCACACTTTAAACAGAATCAAACATTTGGGGGTACCGTGAATGATAAGGGTCGTTATAGCTGATGACCAGGCGGTTATACGGGAAGGTCTGAAGTTCATACTTGAGCAGGATAAGGACATCAAGGTCGTCGGGTGCGTCGGCAATGGGCGTGAAGCGTATTCGCTGTGCGGAGAATATAAGCCGGACGTCGTCCTCATGGATGTCGTGATGCCGGTATGCGACGGGGTCGAGGGCACAAGGCTTATCAAGGAACACTGCAGCGGAACCAAGGTATTGATACTTACCACCTTCAACGATGACGAGAAAATAGCGGAGGCTCTTAAAAACGGCGCCGACGGATATGTACTCAAGGATATCGATTCGGATGAGCTCATACTTACCATAAAAAGCATCAATAAAGGCCTCAGGGTTATGCATGAGGATGCCTACAGCCATGTAATAAAGAAACTCCGGACCAGTACCGCTGCAAACATCGAATCCGAGGACGTCGGGGATCTTGGACTGACGGACAGGGAGATCGAGATCATCAAGATGATCGTTTTCGGCAAAAGCAACAGGGAGATAGCTGCATCGTTATATTTGACCGAAGGCAGCATCCGGAACCTGATATCTTCCATTCTGCTGAAGGTAAATCTCAAGAGCCGTACCCAGCTTGCAGTTTTTGCAGTAAGGCACAATATTATTTAGTGCTTGTCAACACTTCTAACGTTCTGGACTGCTTTCGCTGGTTATTACCAATACTTTATAAATATTTGATGACATGTGAAAACAAAAATGACACATGTCATTTTTGTTTCGCCAAAGCAATGACATTGCCTGTAACGGCGGATTACATTCGTTATCTGTGCTCTCCCGGCGGCTTAAGGTAGTATTGAATCGGAGGAGATTACTATGCAGGGATGTCTGTCCGAAGATAACTTCAGCCATTTGAAAAAATCCTTCGATATGGAGTTGAAACAGATATTCCAGCTGGCGTCGGCTCAATACGGAGACGGCAGCTTTGTCTACAGTTACAGACTTGGCGGTGTTGACATGTTTCCGCTTTGGTTCATCCATATTGCCATGGAGTATATCAAAGAAACGGGGAAATTTGAAATATTGTATGAAAGCCTTCCGTTCATCGGCAGATCGTTCAGGATGCATTTGTGTGAACAGAGCGGTACGGTCCAGTATGAGCCTGGAGAATCTCCGCTCTACTATCACCTCGAATATGCATATGATACTTTCTGCAAACAATTGATGGCCTGTTCGATGACCTTTCCCGAAAACATCATAGCCGCAGGCCTGTTTTCATATATCGGTAAAGACTTCGTAAAATTATGCGGTTACTCCAATGTTTATTTCGGCGCGGCACTGGCAGCCAGGAAGCTGAAGGAGGTCACTGCCGCCTGCAGTCCCGCCTTTTCTGATGAAAAACATATAACGGGCATGCTGGATTTCCTGAAACGCAATGAATGCCGCTGCAGCAAAGGCCCGAACTTCAGGAAATGCTGCTGTGAAGAAATAAGGGAATTTATCAGATCCTACATGCTCGGGATAATCAGGCTCTTCAGCAGAGAATATGCGAGCGGACACTGGCTCACCAACTCCAGGGAATGGGGCCAAAAGGAGACCACCGAATGGATCATGGGCATAAAGCCCGGTTTCGACGGGCTTTATGTCGATCCATGCGTTCCTGAAAAGTTTACGTACTGCGAGGTAAACAGGTATTTCAGGAATGCCTTGTATAAAATATCGCTGACCGGCTCCTCTCCTACTCAGTACGAAGTAATGAAGATAATCGTGGACCAGGTCGAATACCTTGGCAATTTACTGCCTGATTTCTCCGACGGTAAGACTCACTATGTCGAAGTCATAATGGGTCCCTATTTACCGTCATAAGCCTCAAGGTACAATTTCTCCAATTCGGACACGAGCGGCAGCCTGGGGTTAGCAGTCGTGCACTGGTCTTCGAAGGCCTTGTCGGCAAGCTCCGGGACCTTTGCCTTGAATTCCCTTTCGTTGACTCCGCATTGCGCTATAGTCGCAGGCACGTTGAGCTCCCTCATCAATCGCTTTACGGCGTCTATCAGGCTCCTTACCCCTTCTTCGATCGTGGCTGCGGGCAGGCCCAGCGCCCTGGCTATCTCGGCAAATTTTTTATCCGCCACGAAAGTCTCGTACTTCGGGAACGATGCGAACTTTGTGGGCTTTTGTGCATTATAGCCAATGACATAGGGCAGCAGTACCGCGTTTGCCCTGCCGTGCGGAATGTGGAATTCTCCGCCGAGCTTGTGCGCAAGGCTGTGATTAATACCAAGGAAAGCATTTGTGAACGCCATGCCTGCTATTGTTGAAGCATTGTGCATCTTCTCCCTGGCCAGGCGGTCATCTCCGTTTTTATAAGCCTTTGGCAGGTATTCGAAAACCAGCTGGATCGCTTTGATCGCAAGCCCGTCGGTAAAATCGGACGCGAGTATGGAAACATAAGCCTCGATGGCATGTGTGAGGACGTCCATACCTGTATCGGCCGTTATTGCAGGCGGCACCGTCATTACGTAATCGGGATCGATTATTGCGACGTCAGGCGTCAGCTCATAGTCTGCCAGCGGGTATTTTATATTCCTTTCCTTGTCAGTAATAACTGCAAACGAGGTGACCTCGGAGCCGGTCCCGGATGTGGTCGGTATCGCGACCATCCTGGCCTTCCTGCCAAGCTTGGGGAACTTGTATATCCTCTTTCTGATATCCATGAATTTCAGCCTCATGGAATTGAAATCGGCCTCCGGATTCTCGTAAAACAGCCACATGCCCTTTGCCGCGTCTATGGCTGAACCGCCGCCCAGCGCTATTATAACGTCGGGTTTGAAACGGTTCATCATGTCGCAGCCCTTGTGTATCGTTTCCATGGAAGGATCCGGTTCCACTTCGGAGAATATCTCACAGTGGACATACTGCTGTCTCTTTCTGAGGTAGTACAGGACCTTGTCGACATAACCGGCCGAAACCATGTACGGGTCCGTGACGATGAAAGCCTTGGTGATATCGGGCATATCCTTGAGATACTGTGTTGCTCCAAACTCGAAATATATTTTTTCAGGGATCTTGAACCACTGCATATTGACCTTCCTTACGGCTACTCTCTTTTTATTCATAAGATTGACGACCGATACGTTCTGAGTGGTGGAATTTTTGCCGTACGAGCCGCAGCCCAGCGTGAGCGACGGCATCGTAGTATTGTAAATGTCGCCTATTGCGCCGTGCGTGGAAGGTGAATTTACTATCAGGCGGCTGGCCCTGATCCTGTTTGAAAAAGCGCTGATGACTTTTTCGTCTTCGGAATGGATGACTGCAGAATGGCCCATACCGCCGAACTCAACCATCTGCTCCGCCCTGCTTATGCCCTCTTCTGCAGAGTCCACTATATAGTAGGCAAGGATAGGGCTCAGTTTTTCGCGCGAAAGCGGGTAACCCAGGCCTACGTCTTCCTGGTACGCCACAAGTATCTTCGTTTCCTCGGGCACATCTATTCCGGCCTGCTTTGCGATCGTATAAGCCGACTGTCCTACAACGCTCGGGTTCATAGCGCATTTTTCCTCGTCAATGGCCGTTGCGGCAAGCTTCTCAGTCTCCTCGGCATTCAGGAAATAACAGCTGTTCTCCTTCATGAAAGCCTCAAAATCCGGCGCGATCTCACGGTCCACTATTACCGCCTGCTCTGATGCACAGATCATACCGTTGTCGAAGGACTTTGAAAGAATGAGGTCGGTAACCGCACGTTTCAGATTTGCTGTCTTTTCTATATAGCACGGCACGTTTCCGGGGCCCACACCAAGGGCCGGCTTCCCGGTGCTGTACGCAGCCTTCACCATACCGGCGCCGCCGGTAGCGAGTATCATCGATACCCCGCTGTGGTTCATCAGCATCTGTGTCGCGTCTATAGAGGGCTTTTCTATCCACTGTATGCAATCTGCAGGCGCTCCGGCCCTGATAGCAGCGTCCCTCAATATTCTCGCCGCTTCGGAGCTGCATTTCTGTGCAGACGGGTGGAATGCAAATATGATCGGGTTTCTTGTCTTGATCGCTATGAGCGATTTGAACATCGTCGTTGATGTAGGATTCGTAACGGGCGTAACTGCCGCGATCACTCCGATAGGCTCGGCAACCTCTTCGTAGCCCTCGTTCTCATTTTCAGTAATAACGCCGACGGTTTTGATATCCTTGATGCTGTTATAGATGTACTCTGTTGAAAATATGTTTTTTGTTATCTTATCCTCGTAAATGCCTCTTCCCGTTTCCTCTACAGCGAGCTTCGCCAGTTTCATATGATTGTCGAGGCCGGCAATAGCCATCGCTTTGACTATTGCGTCCACTTTTTCCTGGTCATACTGCAGAAACTGGTCAAGAGCTTTCTGCGCCCCTGAGACAAGCTTGTCGATCGATTTCCTTACCTCCAGCTTCTCATCCTGCAATGCCTTATTCACCTTATCCTGTCCCTGTTCCCCTGTTGATTCGTGTGCCGGTTCCCGTTCTGCTGCCTTAGCTGCTTCCGTCTCCCGTTCGTTCGACGCTTCGGATCTTGCGACTTTATAATTTTCCTTTTTGGTCATAGTTTTTTCAGTCATGACAGATACCTCCCTGCATCATTTATTCTTCTTATTATGGGCACATATTAGTCGTAAATTTTCATGGTTCACTAATGATATATTGTTAATTAATTAACGATCTTGATGCAATTATAGTTCTTTGTTAAATATTTGTCAATATCGATAACAGAACTTTTGTTATAATTTTAACAATATATTTTTCAGACACCCGCTTTCATAAACCGTATTATCCCGTGAAATCACAAATGGAAAAGGCAGGTATCCGAGTGAAAATAATCATAAAATTCATAATTAAGAATATGTGCGAAAAGAAACTGCGTACTTTCCTGATACTGTTTTCTATCGTTTTATCTTCGGCTCTTTTCTTTGCAGCACAGGCTATCACCGACAATGTAGTCGATATGTTTTTGACCGACTCGAAGCAGTTTTACGGAAATGTCGACATTATGGTCTTCCCTGAAAATAATTCTCCTTCCGAAAGTTTGCAGCCCAGCAGGCTTGATTTTATGTCAACCAAATCCGATTATATAATCGGCGCACTGCGGTCCAGGGCACTTTACAAACGCAGCAGGGATGAATCGGTTACTGTAGCGGTAAGAGGAACGACGCTGGAAGAAATGAACATGATGTGCCCGTTCTATACCGACGACAGATCTGATATCGGTGATTTCAGCGGCAGGAAGATAATTATCGGAAAAACCTCGGCCGAAAAATACGGTATCAAGACCGGCGATCCGATCAAGCTGGATATCGGCGGGAAGGTTTACAGATTCACAGTCTGTGCCATAGCTCAGCCGGACGGCTATTTTGCGGAAAGCGGCACGACTATGAACGTCATTGTTCCAAAATCCGCCTTATCATCGATCTTTGACAAGGCTGACGTCAACAATATCATATTCATAGGACTGAAGGAAGGCGTTGGAAGCATAGAGATCATCGTCCAATAAGTCCCACAAATGTAACAATATTGTTAATTAAACTTCATAGAACTGTAATCCTTTTCCAATTATAATATATAGTGAAATATCTAATATCCATATATTAGTCTTAAAGGAGGATTATGGTATGAAAAGAAAAATAATGAGAGCCATCGCATTTATAGTCTGCATGGCTCTTATGTTCACAATGTCCATCACAGCGTACGCCACGAATGACAATAATAACGGGCACCGCGCGAGTTTCAAGGATGTTCCGCAGGGGTACTGGGCTTATGATCAGATCATGTGGATGCTCGATAATAAAATCATCGAGGGTATGGGCAATAACATGTTCGGCCCGAACAACAACGTCACACGTGCACAATTTGCTAAAATGATGGTACTCACATTGAATATCAATCTTTATTCACCTGGCACTCCGTCGTTCCTGGACGTCGGCAAAAATGCCTGGGAATATCCTTATGTCGAGTCTGCAAAAACATATCTGACCGGTTTCCGAACCTCGGCGGGAGACTATTTCAGGCCGTCTCAGAATGCGGTGCGGGAAGATATGGCGGTAGCTCTCGTCAAAGCGCTCGGGTATCAGAACGAATCCGTCGACGAAAGCATACTGAACCAGTTTGCAGATGCGGGCCAGATCTCGGCAAATTTGAGAAGGTATGTCGCATTGTCCGTAAAGCATAAACTGGTTGAAGGTTTCACGCAAAACGGCCGGACGGTGTTCGACCCGCAGGGCAATCTTACCAGGGCGGCTGCTTCTACTTTACTTTACAGAGCTTTCAAAAATTCCGAAGACAAGGTTACTTATGACGACAATGGAAACAAGGTAACCTACGATGACGACGGATACATCAAACCGTCGGCATGGCTATCCTATGAAAACAACAAGCTCGTGATCCATTGGAACAAGATCGACTCCAGCAAGCTTCTCGGGTATGCCATAGTCATATCTCAAAACGATGCATCACCGAGTTACCCGGACAATGGTTTCCTGTACTTTATCACAGATAAGAACCAGACGTCCATAGCATTGGATAACAGTGTCCAATACAGCGGCAACTGTGACTTCGGCAGGTATCTGGAGGTAGGAAAACAGTACTATTTCAACGTTACAGCCCTGTACAGCGGCAGAAATGTTGCCGGGAATACTGAAAAGGCGGTGTACTATGGCAACACGAGCCCAACATCGTATATAGCCCCGAGTATCACTACTGCCATTGAAAACGGCGTACTGGTAGCCAGATGGAACAAAATATCGAATAGCAACCTGCAGGGTTACAGGGTAGTGATCTCAAAGAACGATTCCACGCCCTCCTACCCCGAAAACGGATATCTTTACTGGTTTACAGACAAGGACAGGACATATGCGATCATTAACAATACCGATGCATATACCAACGGGGATTTCGGCAAATATTTGACCAAAGGCGAAAAATACTACCTAAATGTTACAGCGGTATACAATGACAGGAACATTCCGAGCAATACCATACAATTCACTTATGGCGGCACGGAAAATCCGGAGTCATATGTAGCCCCCATAGTCAGCGCATCGATTGAAAACAACAGGCTCGTTTTGAGATGGAACAAGATCGATTCATCGAATCTGGAAGGCTACAGGGTCGTCGCCTCAAAGAGCGACAATACGCCGAATTATCCTGATAACGGCTACCTGTACTGGATAACGGACCGCAATAAAAATTATGAGGTCATCGATAACTCGACTGCCTACACGGATGGAGATTTCGGAAAATATTTCGTCAAGGGCGAAAATTACTTTTTCAGTATAACAGCCGTGTATAAGGAAAGAAATGTTTCAGGAAACACAATTACAGTAAAATACAGCGGCGAGGACAGCTCGGAGTTCTTCCCTGCGCCCTCTGCCAGCGCGGCTTATGAAAACGGCGATTTGGTAATAAAATGGAACAAGATCGATTCCGCCTACCTGTCAGAGTACCGAGTTGTCATTTCAAAGAATAATTCCGCCCCCGCGTATCCTGCCAACGGATTTTACGGAACCTATGACAAGAATACTACGAGTGCTGCCGTTTCAACTGCGGTGAATTATACGAACGGAGATTTCAAGAACCTTGCCCACGGCACCGAATACTATTTCAGCGTTACCGCCGTGTACAGCAACGGCAAATTTGTTGCAGGCAATGCTGTGAAAAAGCTGTTCCTGCTGCCGCCAAAATAACGGAACTCCGACCGGCTTCATTCGGTCGGTTATATATAAAAGATCACAGGCGCATCAAGCGCCTGTGATCTTTAAACAAGACTTCGCTATGTTTCATATATAAAAGGCAATGATCCTCGCGATCATTGCCTTTTTCTTGTTCTTATAGAATAAGAATCATCAGATCCTGTTGACGCCTGTTTTTACTGCTGCCTCGGCAACTGCCTTGGCTACGCTGGGTCCGACTCTTGTGTCGAACGGAGCGGGTATAACGTAATCGGGTCTCAGTTCCTGCTCAGGGATCAGATCTGCAATTGCCCTTGCAGCAGCGATTTTCATCTCATCGTTTATATCGCTTGCGCGGACATCCAGAGCGCCCCTGAAGATTCCCGGGAATGCAAGTACGTTATTGATCTGGTTCGGAAAGTCGGAACGGCCTGTGCCAACTACCTTCGCGCCTGCTTCCATAGCTTCGTCGGGCATGATCTCAGGAGTCGGGTTTGCCATTGCGAATATGATCGGATCTTTGGCCATCGTTTTGACCATTTCCTTTGTGACCATACCTGCTGCGGAAACTCCTATGAAGACGTCGGCGCCTACGATCACATCCTTGAGAGAACCTTTTTTCTTCTCGAGGTTGGATATTCTGGCCATTTCATCCTTTGCCGGATTCATGTTGTCTCTGCCTTCATAAATAGCTCCCTTGGTATCGCAGAGTATGACCTTCTTCAGTCCCATTGCCATCAGTAATTTTGTGATTGCTATACCGGCTGCACCGGAACCGTTTACAACAACTTCTATGTCGTTGATATTCTTTTTCGTGAGTCTCAATGCATTGAGCATGGCTGCAAGTGTTACGACTGCCGTCCCGTGCTGGTCGTCGTGGAATATCGGGATATCGCATTCTGCCTTAAGACGTTTTTCTATTTCAAAGCACCTCGGCGCTCCTATGTCTTCCAGGTTGACTCCGCCAAAGCTGCCGGCCAGCAATTTTACAGTCTGAACGATTTCATCGACATTCTTCGAACGGATGCAAAGCGGGAAAGCGTCTACATCGCCGAAAGTCTTGAAGAGTACGCACTTGCCTTCCATAACAGGCATACCTGCTTCAGGCCCAATATCGCCGAGTCCGAGTACAGCCGTGCCATCTGTGATAACTGCAACGAGGTTCGATCTTCTGGTGAGTTCGTATGAAAGATTGACATCCTTCTGTATGGCCAGGCAGGGTTCAGCAACACCGGGCGTATAAGCCAGCGAAAGCTCGTCCTTGTTGGTGACAGGAACTTTACTTACAACCTCTATTTTGCCCTTCCATTCGCCGTGCAGTCTTAACGATTCTTTTCTGTAATCCATATCTTACTCTCCTTAATTAATTAATATCAAAGATCCTTTACTTCATTGAGTATAGCCTTGAGCTGATCTGCAGAATGTCTCAGGGAAGCAAGTTCTTCGTTAGTCATGTTGAAATCCATAATGGACTTTACTCCGTTTGCATTTACCACAGACGGAAGACTGAGCGAAACGTCATCAATGCCGTATTTTCCGTTGATCAATGAAGATACTGTTCTTATTGTATTCTGGTTTTTCAGCAGGGATTCCAGTATTGTGTTTACAGTAACTGCTATAGCGTAGTAAGTTGCGCCCTTCCTCTTGATTATTTCGGCGCCTGCGGTCTTTACATTTTCGATGATCGCAGCCCTTTCCTCCGCCGACATGCCATATGCAGGATCATCAAAGTAATCCCTGATGTTCCTTCCGGCTATATGAGTCCCGCTCCACAAAGGCAGCTGGGAATCTCCGTGTTCACCAATCATATATCCGTGGACATTCCTTACGTCTATTCCGAACTTCTCGCTGAGTAGATACCTGAAACGCGCACTGTCAAGCACTGTGCCCGTACCCAGCACCTTTCCGTTGGGAAGCCCTGACCACTTCTGTATCTTGTAGGTCAGTATGTCAACCGGGTTTGCAACAACAAGGATAACGCCGCGGGTATAATGTTTCATGACGTTTTCCGTAACATCCCTTGCGATATTCAGGTTTTTTCTGGCAAGATCTATTCTGGTCTCTCCAGGTTTTCTGTTTGCGCCTGCAGTCATTATTATTACGTCACAGTCGGCACAGTCAGAATAATCCCCGTCGTAAACGTCCATCTGTCCAAGGAAAGGCAATCCATGGTTGATATCCATTGCTTCACCGGCTGCCTTGTCCTTGAAAGCATCGATCAATACCATCTCATTAGCCATCTGCTTCAGCGAAAGCGCGAATGCCGTCGAAGCTCCTACGAATCCTGTTCCTATAATTGCTACTTTCGATCTGTTATTACTCATATATCTATGTCCCTTCTTTATTTTATTAAATGCCCTGTTTCATAATTTTTAATCCGGTATTCGTTCTTTCAGATCATAGGTCAAAAACGCGCCAGATTTAGCCGAACATAATCAAGAATAACAGAGATTAAACCCTTAATCAACATAATTTTCATTAACTTTGACATATTTTTAACAACATATTTTGTGCAACTTGCACTAAAGTGTATACATAATACACACATGGTTCATCCGTTAAGCTCTCGTTTGTACTGTTTCCACAGAGGAAGAAAACGGTCCATGTATCTGTAAAAAATACAGTTATGCCCGCGTTCAAGCAGGTGTACAAGCTCATGTACAACAATATATGTCAGGCATTCAGGAGATTTTTTGGCAAGCTCAAGATTTATCCAGATGCGGCGGGCCTTCCTGTTGCAAGTCCCCCATTTTGTTTTCATCCTTTTGATCTTATATTCGGCGGTACTGACCCCAATGACCTTCTCCCAGTATCCGACAATATCCGGCAAGGCTTCGGCGAGCTGGGAACGATACCAGTCCTCCATTACGGCACGGCGTTTTTCGAAATCAGCGCCGGGCCGCACGCATAGCCTTAATACATTCCCGAGGATAGTGACATATGGTCTGGATGCTTGTTCGACCAGTTCCAGGACGTACGGCTTTCCGCGTAAATAGTGGAGCTCCCCGCTCAGGTATTCTGCCTGAGGCGCCGGCTTTATGCCTTTGATACGTTCCTGCTGCTTCCTGATCCACCCCACCCTGGATAACGCAAAATCCCGCAGATAACCGCGGTCGACACGCACCGGCGCGGAAATACGGACCTGCCCGTCAGGCGGATATACCCTGAGGTGAATGTTTTTGATCTTCTTGTATTCGACATCTATCGTTATTTCTTCGATCTGAAGTTTTTGCATACTGTTCGCACACACCAGCCATAATTTCATCACTGCTTCCTGGTCATCAACTTCAAGCTTTCTGAGCATATTTACTACTGTTAGCTTTGTCCCAATTCTTCGATTTTCTTGCTTTTATATGCCAAATTGTATGATCCCATTACCTAACATAACTCCGCTATAATTAAAAGATTTTTTAACAATATTTTCTGAAACACTCTCATCTTCAAGGTGTTCGCTGTACACGACTTTTGTGTTTACAACCCATTCACCATTAATTGAATCCATTT
>Ga0207834_1000012_pt1 | contig 63454 bp, 62 predicted proteins | sample LuqExpMetagenom5_FD_187763 | JGI IMG/M metagenome (GOLD analysis project Ga0207834, IMG submission 187763) | Tropical forest soil microbial communities from Luquillo Experimental Forest, Puerto Rico - Sample 5 (SPAdes) | ecosystem: Environmental > Terrestrial > Soil > Tropical forest ...
TGGCGGTGTCGAGCATATCGGTCATTTCCTCCATACTCTTGCTGGAGCCGGTTTTATATTTTGCCAGACACTCATAATAGGCCTGACCCTCGGGGTAATAATACAGTCCCGCTTCATTGGTGCCGGTGCCCAGAAGATCCACCAGGTTATTAATCAGCATCTCATAGGCTGGAATTACGTATACCAGCACGGCTTCTTTGTTCCGTGCTTTATAGGCAGTGACTTCTTCCGGCGTAAGACCGCTATAGGAGCTTATTTTTTCATCAAAATACTGGATCAGGAAGTTTTCCTCCGGATTTTTGATAAAGGATTTACATTGTTCAATGATATGCGTAGCAACCGCGTTGTTCATAAACAGGCCGTGTTCAGATTTTTCCCTCTCATACTGCACGATATCACTAAAATAATCATACACACAGGATAAGAGATCTATGTACTCATCAATATCTGATTTGTCATAAAAGCTGTACTCAGCAAGCAGAATAGGAAGCTGTGCTTGAATTCCGGTGGTAGGCCCCAGGCATTCGTTATAATACATAAAATCACCAAAATTCAAATCCTGCTCGAGATAGTTTTTCACAATCTGATACGTTAATTTCTGATCGGAAGACAAGTTATTATAATTGAAGGACTGTAGTCGGGTTAAATAATTTTCGGTGGAAGACATATCTTGGGTCATATGGCGGATGCTATACTCCCCAAGGGTAGCTTTGTGTTCTTTTATCCCATATTTTTCGGGAGCTGCGAGAGAATAATTCATGGACAGACTGTCTGATTGAACCTCCAGAACAAATAGATCATTTAAAAAGGTATTAAACCGTTGCTGTTCTGTCAACTGCTTATCCTGCTTATTACAACCGGACAGCAGCAGGGAAAAACAAAAAACAGTTATTATAGTAAAATAGTACCGGATCTTTCTTTGCATAAAAGCCTCCTGTGGGAGTGCCAAACCTCAATAAACGATAAGGCACACGTAGTCAAAATATCTTGTTTATTTATGTTTATTCGAGGGAATAGGCTATAAGAAGTTATTTATTGTTTTTTCATAAAGAGATGTCATACATTACCAGGGACAAGCTTCCGCCCGTAGTTAAGTTTTTTGCGAAATCTGCCGAAATATTAGCAGTAAGAGCACATCTTATCCGAATATAAATTATTTTATGAATAGATTATCGTTATTAAATCACCTGGAAACCAAAAGGCGGGAAAAGAATGGATTATAGCTTTGTGATTGAATCAGGAACCGGGAGCAAGACGAACAAGCTGTCTGCAAATCCGGCTGCAGTTAAAAATGAGAAAGGGTTAACATCCTTAATAAAGGGACAGCAGATCAAGGGTACAGTTGTCTCGGTCGGGGATGAGGTAACCCTTGACTTTAATGGAATAAGAGTCGCTGCATCCAATAGTGTCATAGGTAATGCAGCTCTCGGTGATGTGAAAACCTTTGAAGTTGTGAAATCTACGAAAAGTGAGATTGAATTGAAACTTCTGGATGAAAATTTTGGCAGCGATCGATCTACCTTCCGGGCTGCGATGGATAAGGATACCGATTGGGAATCAATTCTTTCCCAGAAGGAGAAAGCAGCAAAAAAAGCAGAGAAGGAATCAGAAGTCAAAGAAACAAAAGCAAAATTAGATGAAATAGGTGCAAAGCTTACAGAAGCAGACTGCAGGAGGTTAGAGGAAGAAGGCTTTCCTGTGGAGAACCTTTCTGTGACAGGGCTATATGAAGCGATAGACAGAGTGAAGAAATCAGCTTCGAAAGAGAATCAGAAGGCAACGGATGATGTGACGTCAACGAATAATATTATTAATGATAAAGCCATCGAGGATAAGTTAAAGCAAGCAAACCTTCCGGTTACTCCAGTGAATATAGCAAAGGTGAACAAAGCACTTGACCTGAGTGATGCGGTAACCAGGATGGATGATAAAGCGATGCAATACCTGATTTCCCAGGGGGCAGAGCCTACGGCTGAGAATATATATAAGGCCTGCTACAGCAGTCCCACTCAAAATACAGAGAAGCTGCAGGAGAAAGACTGGAAGGACCTCGAAGGCCAGGTGAAGGAAGTAATCAAATCGACCGGATATGAGGTAAATCAGGATAATTTAGATACCGCTAAGTGGATTATTGAAAGTAAACTACCACTGACCGAAGAGACCTTTACCTACAAGAAAGAGCTGGATCAGATCAAGTCCTCATCGGATAAGGAGTCCATGCTTAACAAGATGGTGGAAGGCATGAAGCAGGGTATTAATCCGAAGGATGCAGCTTTAACAGAAAGCAAGGATATTTCCTATGAGAAAGTCCTTACGGATATCAATTTCATACAGCCGGAAACAGTATCAGAAGCTGTTAATACCGGGATGGATCTGACCATCAGCAAATTGGTAACACTTCAGGATACCTTGAAAAGCCAGGATTCAACCAGTCAAACAAGCGTAAGTCAGTCTGCTGCGGAACAGGAGGCTGACAAATCTGTCTCTGTTAATTCAGATACGGTTACCTCAGGAGCATCTCCAGCAGATGATACCGGGCTTAATATGAATCAAGGCACAGACCAGAATACGGATGAAGGGGGTAGCAATTCTCAGACCGGAAGCTCAGCTTATGAAGAAATTAAAGCGAAACGGCAGCTTGAGGAAATCCGCTTAAAGATGACCCTGGAAGCAGCAGCCCAGCTGGAGAAAAAAGGTTTCCAGATCGAGACACAGCAGCTTGGCAAAGTTGTGGAAGCACTCAGGGATTTAGAGAACAATTATTATAAAGAATATCTGAAAGAAGCGGATGCCGAGGTTACAGATGCATCTCTTCAGATAGTAAAAGATACGACCACAAGTCTTGAACAATTACAATCCATACCATGCTACGTACTTGGAACTACTTTAGCAGACAGGAACACCATTACCATCCCTAACCTGTTATCTGAGGGAAATAAGCTTCAGGCTGATCTCAACAAAGCCGGTTCAGCTTATGAAGCCCTTATGACGGTTCCTAACAGGGAATACGGTGATTCCATTAAGAAGGCATTTGCCAATGCGGACTCCCTGCTATCCGAGATGAATATAGAGAATACGGAGATGAACCAGAGAGCGGTGCGGATACTTGGTTATAACCAGATGGAAATCAATCAGGATACCATTAATCAGGTTAAGGCTTATGATCTTCAGGTGACAACCATGATGAAGAATCTTCAACCGGCTGTGACAGTCCGTATGATCAAAGAAGGTTTGAATCCTTTGGATATGCCCATCAATGAATTAAATCAGACCATTGATCGGATGAAGGAAGAGCAGGGTATTACTTCGGAGGATAAATACAGTACTTATCTAAGGCAATTGGAGAAATCGGGCCAGATTACAGGCGAAGAACGTAAAGCGTACATTGGTATCTACCGCCTTCTTTATAACGTAGACAAGTCGGACGGATCAGCTCTTGGAGCAGTTATTAAGGCAGATCGTCCGGTAACACTGGAGAATCTCCTCACGGCAGTGCAGACCAGTAAAAAAGGCCGCATTGATGCGGTAATCAATGATGAATTCGGTACGGTGCAGAGTGTAACCCGCAGTAAAGAATCCATTGCTGAGCAGCTTAGCGGTTTCCGAAACAATGAAAACCAGCAAAACAGCGGTCAGTCTGCTTCGGAAGATACTGTTTCGGAACAGATAGAGTACCTGAGCCGGTTATTAAAGGAGATGAAGGATGAGCTGACTCCGGAAAAGCTTAAGGAAGCTGCCGGTAATGAAGCACAATCTCAGACCATACAGTCTCAGACCACCCAGGCAGCAGTTTCAGCTGCGGAGCAGTTGAGGTTATCCCAGAAAGGCATCTGGGAAACGATGAAAAACATTTCCGTAGAAAAGCTTTATGAACAGCTGCAGAATGCGGACGGTACCAACACCGCAGAGGATGGGGCTTACACAGGAAAGGTTCAGGAGCTTCAGGAGCTTTGTAAGAATTCAGAGCAGTCCATCCGCTTCCTGAATAACTATCATGTTTCCAGCACACCGCTCAACCTTATGATGGCTAAGAATCTGTTAAGCAACGCAGAATCACCGATCAAGAAGCTGATGAAGCTTCAGAAAGAAAATAAAGTCGAAAATTCAGAAAATAGCCTTAAGGAAATCAATGATTTATCCGATACATTAATCGACAAGCATTCGATGGAAGAAGCTTATTCACAGCTTGAGACGGATGCAAAGGCTGCTTTGAACCAGTCGTATTCCGAAGAAAAGATTGACAGTCGGAAGCTCGCTGAGTTAAAAAGCATAGGGCAGCAGATCAGTTTTATTAGAACACTGGCAGAAAAAGAATACTACCAGATACCGATAGAAACCGAAAAAGGTATCACGAACATGAACCTGACGATCCAGAGAGGAACGCAGACCTCCGGAAAAGTATCGGTGACTATCCATTCAGAGCAACTCGGTAATGTGAAAGCAGAATTTACCCTGAAGGATAAGGCATTACAAGGCTATATCAGCAGTGATGACCGTAGTGGTCTGGAGCAGCTGCAGAGGAGTTCAGGTGAAATTCAGACAGCAGCAGAGGAAAGCGCAGTTTCCTTAAAGCAGATGGATTTTGTGATGCAGAGTAAGGATAACGAAGCTTACAGCTATCCTAGTCCGAGCTTAGCGGAAAATGAGTCATCCACCAATGCTGATACGGAACGGACATTATACCGGATTGCGAAAGCCGTCGTATATACGGTACGGTCGGCAGAGGCCAGCTCGGACAAGGAACAGGCGGCTTCATAAAAATGATGTATTTCGGCTACATGGAGGTTGCTGATTTATAGACATATAAGCCATGCACCAAGAAAGCATGGCAGTACACAATCCATACAATTACATTATCGCGGGAACCATCATTACACGGAGGAGGATGGCTGCCAAAACAGAAAGGGATTAGGTGAAATTTCATGAGAATCAACCATAATATTTCGGCTTTAAAGGCAAATAACCAATTAGCAAAGACAAACAGTCAGCTGGATAAGAGCTTAGAGAAGTTATCTTCCGGTTACCGCATCAACAGTGCAGCAGATGACTCAGCGGGTTTAGCAATTTCAGAGAAAATGAGAACTCAGATCTCCGGTCTGGATCAGGCCTCCAGAAATGCATCCGATGGTATCTCTGTTATTCAGACAGCAGAAGGTGCACTTCAAGAAGTTGAATCAATGTGCCAGAGAATGAGAGAGCTTGCCGTTGAATCTGCGAATGGAACCTATACTTCAGAAGACCGTAATGCAATCCAGTCGGAAATTGATCAGTTAAATTCAGAAATCAAACGTATTTCTGATAACACAGAATTCAATACCATGACCTTATTGGACGGTAACATTGACCGTAAATCCTATTCCAACAATAATAATGCAAAGCTCGTATCCTTATCCGATACCGTAGCTGTTGGCGATTACACCCTTAATATTACTCAGGATGCAAGACAGGCAGTTATCTTAAGTGCTGTTTCCACCTTTGCCGGTGCAGGAACAGGAACCACAGTTTCAAGCACGCAGGCAGGCTCCATTAATATTAATGGTGAATCTGTTGAGATTAAAGCAGGCGATACATTGGATGATGTATTCACAAAGCTCAGAGATGCCGGAGACACCGTTGGTGTAAGTGTATTTGCAGTAGCAGCAGGAGCTACTCCTTCCACTACTGCCAATCTTGATCTGGGAGGCTATACCAGCAAGACCTGGACCGGCGGCGACCGTCTTGCGCTTGTATCCAACGAATACGGCTCAGACCAAAAGATTGAAGTATATTGTGATAGTCCGGGATTGGCGGCTTTATTAGGTTTATCTTCTTCCAAGGCCAGTGCAACCGGATATGATGCGAAAGCAACCTTAAATTATGCTTCCCAGTTTGATAATACAGCTACCGTTGCAATCAGCGGTAACAAGATTAGTGTATCCGACAGAAATAATTTCTCCATGGTCGTTGAAGCTGCTCCCGGAACAGTGGGTACCGTATTTGATGATTATAAGGTTGACGACACAACCGTAACAGCTCCCACTGGTGGAACTACTGCTAATGTAACCATTTCCGTTCTGGATGCAGGCCCAATGGATCTTCAGATTGGTGCAAATGAAGGACAGACCATGTCCGTACGTATTCCTAAGGTTGATCCGACAACCCTCGGAATAGATAAAATCAACATCGGAACAGCAGATGGTGCACAGGAAGCGATTTCTCTTCTGGATACGGCAATTAACACCATATCCTCCATCCGTTCCAAGCTTGGTGCTTACCAGAATCGTCTGGAGCACTCCATCTCCAACCTGGATACAACCTCTGAGAACTTGACAGAGTCCTTATCCCGTATCTCCGACGTAGATATGGCTACTGAGATGGCGAACTATACCCAGAAGAATGTACTTGCTCAGGCGGGTACTTCCATGCTTGCTCAGGCTAACCAGAGACCGCAGAGTATCTTAACCTTACTTCAGCAGTAATCTATGGTAAGCTGAACCTATGGTCAGGAGGACTTGGTTATGAAGAAAGAAGCAATCCAGGCTTTTACGGCAAGAGTTACACAGGCATCGAAAAGCGAGCTTACCGTTATTCTATATGAAATGATACTGGAAGAAATCGCGGAAGCAAGAGAGGCCTATGAGCAGAAGGATCTTGCAGCCTTTGATAAGGAATTAAAGAGAGCTCAGAAATATGTAAACGAGTTAATCGTTACTTTGGATTATAAATATCAGATTTCCTATGATTTAATCAGTCTCTATCTTTATGTTAATAAAAGGATTATAACAGCGATTATCAGGAGAAATCCTGACACTCTGGATAGCGCACAGAGTGTAATGACTAAGCTGCTAGTCGGTTTCGAAGGTGTCAGCAAGGCAGACAACAGCGGACCGGTAATGCGTAATACGCAGCAGCTCTATGCGGGCTTAACCTACGGCAAAGGTAAACTCAATGAGACTTACATCGATCCTAATAATAGGAGCCGCGGGTTTATTGCATAAAGGCCAGTACATAAGATCATGAGAAACTAAAGAAGGTAAAGAACGAATGATTTAAAGGTACCAAGGAGATTAAAGTACGAAAGCTTCGAAAGAACCAAAGAGATTAAAGTACGAAAGAGTTGAAAGAACCTAGGGTATTAAAGTACGAAAGCTTCGAAAGAATCAAGGAAATTGAAGTACGAAAGCTTTGAAAAACCAAGGAAATTAAAGTACGAAAGCTTTGAAAAACCAAGGAAATTAAAGTACGAAAGCTTTGAAAGAACCAAGGAAATTGAAGTACGAAAGCTTTGAAAAACCAAAGCTTTGAAAAACCAAAGAAATTAAAGTACGAAAGCTTTGAAAGAACCAAGGAAATTGAAGTACGAAAGCTTTGAAAAACTAAAGAAATTGAAGTACGAAAGCTTAAAAAGAATCAAAGAATTTAAAGCACGAAATAACCGAAGAACCAAGAAATTTAAGGTAGTACCAAAGAACTTAAAGTACAAAAGAACTTAAAGTACTAAAGAAACGAAAGTACCAAGAAATTTGAAGTACGAAAGACGGTCAGTACAAAAGATGTTCTAGCATGTTATCTTTGAAGTACTAAAGATTCTACCTTACTAATGATTTTGAAATACCAAAGCGGATGTATAAGATAATAAGCTGTCCCAAAAAACCACGAGAAAACATGTCTATTGTTTATCCGGGTAGTTTGGGACAGCTTTTTTATTTGGCGAAAGTAGTATCGGTATCTTTTGCTTGCTTTAGTAAGAATTTATATCTGTTCTGTACGGCGTTCAACTCATAGATGCAGCTGTCAATCAGGTCGGGGTCAACGACGTTTTGAAAGTTGGAATAAGCTGCTTCCATTGCGATCTTCGTCTTGTTGATCTCGTTAATGAGATAATTATCTTTCGGGGTTCTCTTCTTGGAGAATAATAGCATTCCTTCACCAGCCTTACATAATGATTTGTATATAGTATAGTCAAAATATTTGGCTATTATTCTATTATTTAACATAAATTGGATATTACCGTATATAAATATAATAGGGTTGTATCAAAACCATAACGGTTGGCCAGTGAAAAAATTCGATTAAGAATTATACGCTTATAAATAGCTTCAGCAGATATCAGATAAAGTGAGGGAAGTCGTATGAGTATTGAAAATATTGTGTTAATCTCCATAATCATTGGGTGCATTATCTTTATTGGCATCTGTGTCATTAAAAAGAGACCGGACCTTCTGGTGAACTTTGGTTTACGTGCCATTGTAGGAACGGCGGGAGTTTATTTATTGGATTTCATATTAAGGGTCAATGGCTACGACATTAATGTGGGTATCAATGGCGTTAGTATCCTGACGAACGGTTTACTTGGTCTGCCCGGCTTTTTACTGCTGTATGGGCTGGCGATTTATTATACATTTTAATTGATATAAGAATAAACAACCAGCCGATGATTCTTATTTGAGATATCGGCTGGATTTTTTATGCGTTCATAATTTATATCAAGGAATTTATATCAAAGAATTTATATCATAGGAGCAAATCTTGTGCATATTGTTAGATGTTGGTACAAAATATTGTATAAAATGCCAATTATCAAAAGAATGAATTTCAACGATTGACAATACTTGCTATATGTTGTAATATATTGACATGTAAAAAATTACTAGATGTAATTCTATTCTATTATTCTTTTTCCCCCCGTGAACGGGAGTATCATTGTGAATCATGAATTCGGTTTAACAACTTCCCCAGGCTGTTAATCAAAATCAGGAGGATTTCTTGTGGAAAAAATACTTGCACTCTACGATTCTGACGTTTTCTACGCTACTCATTTTATGGAGTATTTCAAAAAAAAGAAGGACTTTCAATTCGTCATTTCTGTATTTACTAGGAAAGAAAGTCTGGAAGAATTCTTATGCGGTAATTCCATAGAAATTTTACTGATTGGTGAACAGAATACACTGGAAGACATTTCTACTGATAAAATCCATCATATTTATAAGCTTTCAGATCGTTTAAGAAAGGACGTGAATTCGGAATATGCCACAGTTATGAAATACCAGGCAGTTCAGACGCTTATGTCTGAAATCATGGCGGATTATTATATGAATGTGGAGGATGCTTGTATTACAAATCCAATGAAGCAGCTAAAGGTGATAACGGTCTACTCTCCGGTACAAAGTACCGAAGCACAGGCATTTACCTGGGCTATGAGTACGCTGATGGCACAACAGAGTAAGGTTCTGCTGGTAATACTGGATCTCCTTCCGATTCAGCTGCTTGCATCAATTGACAGCACAATACCTTACTTATCTGAATTCATCTATTATCTGAAAGAGAATCCGAATATTATCATGAAAATGAAAACTTTACTTGGTTATGCAGGCAATTTATCATATCTTTCCGGCATAGCCCATGGTTCAGATCTGTTATCCCTGAACAGAGTCGATATACAAAAACTACTTGAAGAACTGAGGACCAATACGGATTATGAGGCAGTCGTATTCTATCTGGGAGGCTATATGGAGGCTGGCATGGAATTGATTCGATTAAGCAATAACGTCATCATCGCAGGTATGGAAACAGCCTATGAAGCTGCGTTGTACCAGACCCTGATAAAACAGCTGGAGCTTACCGGAATTGAATTAAACCGGGATAAATTCTTAAGGATTCAGCTTCAGGAGGAACGAGAAATTCATCAGTTTCCAATCTCAATGACGCAGTTAATGCAGTCGGTCACCTGGAATAATGCCAGGCAGAGCTTAAAATACATTAGTTAAGCGGAGGATGGGATGGATCACTTAAAAGAGCTGCTAAAGCAAAGAGTAATAGAGGATATTGATCTGAGCAGAGAAATCTCAGACGAGGAGCTCTATGATACAATTGACCGAATCCTAATCCATCATAGTAAGGATGAATATATTACAATGCAGGAAAAGCAGCGGCTTCGCAAAGATATCTTTAATGCGATCCGAAGGCTGGATATTCTGCAAGAGCTGGTAGAAGATCCATCAATTACTGAAATCATGGTAAATGGTCCGGATCATATCTTTATTGAGAAAAATGGAAGCATCTATCCATCGGACAGACAATTTGAAACAAAACAGAAGCTGGAGGATGTAGTCCAGCAGATTGTTTCCCATTCCAACCGAATCATCAATGAGGCTTGTCCTATTGTTGATTCAAGGCTATCAGATGGATCAAGGGTTAATATCGTATTATCGCCGATAGCCATGGAAGGCCCGATTATTACAATTCGAAAGTTCCCTAATACGCCTATAACGATGGAACGTCTGATTGAGCTGGAAGCATTATCTTTGGAGGTAGCCAATTACCTAAAGCAGCTGGTGATTGGAGGATATAATATACTAATAAGCGGCAGTACAGGTTCAGGCAAAACTACATTTCTAAATGTTCTATCTAATTACATCCCCTCCACCGAAAGAATTATTACGATTGAAGACTCGGCAGAGCTTCAGATTCGTAACATTCCCAATCTTGTCCGGCTGGAGGTAAGAAACGCTAATTCGGAGGGAAGTAATGAAATCACAATACGTGACTTGATAAAGACTTCCCTTCGAATGCGTCCTGATCGAATCATTGTGGGTGAAGTGAGAGATGCAGCTGCGATTGACATGCTTCAGGCTCTCAATACGGGACATGACGGTTCCTTATCGACAGGTCATGCCAATTCACCGGCGGATATGCTAAGCCGCCTTGAGACGCTTGTTCTCCTTGGTGAGGAAATACCGCTATTGGCTGTCCGAAGGCAGATTGCATCGGCGATAGATATTATCGTTCATCTGGGAAGATTAAGAGACAGGTCCAGGCGCTTGCTGGAGATAACGGAAGTGTTGGACTGCCGGGAAGGGGAAATTCAATTGAATCCCCTTTATCAATTTGAGGAAGTAGAAGAAGTGGATGGACGTATTAAAGGAAAATTAATAAAGATGAATGAACTGCAGCATAAAGATAAGCTCAAACGGGCAGGCATTGTAATCAGCTAAACTTCAGTTCCTTTATCCATGACAGCAGAACGAAAGAAGGAGGCTTTCATGACAGAAAATTACGATTATTACTATTTGTCACAAGGTGAAAATATCATCTATATTCTGCAGGGAATTGTGATTACTGCCGGAATAGGCATTCTTTTTTACCAAAGTATCCTGGGATTGATATTCCTAAGCCCAATGATTTATTTCTATCGGATAAGGAAAGTAAACATTTTAAAAAAAGAACGAAAATGGAAGCTTAATCTGGAGTTCAGGGATGGTATTCTGGCATTATCCGCAGCACTGGAAGCCGGGTATTCTGCAGAAAATGCTTTTGAAGAAGCCTGCAGAGACTTAAAACAGATTTATCAGGAGAACTCCTTAATCTTGAAGGAATTCCATCACATTGTCCATCAGCTTAACATGAACATTACAGTGGAAAAGGCTCTGAATGATTTCAGTGAGCGGACGCAGGTGGAGGATATTTTAAGCTTCTCTGAAGTTTTCAGCACGGCGAAAAGAACCGGCGGCGATCTAATCAATGTTATCAAGATAACAAGTAATATGATCAGCGATAAAATAGAAGTAAAACGGGAAATTATAACCCTGATTACAGCGAAACGCCTAGAAGCCAATATCATGAAAGTAATACCTCTTGTAATTCTTATTTATCTGTCCGTATCATCACCAGGTTTCCTGGATCCCCTCTATCATAATTTATTTGGAGTTATCATAATGACGGCCTTCCTTTTCTGCTATCTTGTAGCATTACTTATCATGGATAAGATCGTTGCCATTGAAGTATAAGGAGGACTTGCATGTGGATTGTGAATAGCATGATACTTCTTCTTTTCCTTGCCGGATTTCTATATAGAAAGGATAAAGCAGAAGAATGGATGAAGGCAATTGATAAGAAGGAGCATCAGTTATATATCCTTTACCCTCTTGCTTACTGGATATACTTAAGGTCAGGTTTGGAGAAGTTATATAAGAAACGCAGTGACGTTACGGATGCTTTAAAAGCGCTTTATCTGACCAGTAAGCCGGAAATAATTCATAAACTATTCTGGTGCAGAAGAATTTCACAGGTAATGCTGATTATAGTATTATTCAATCTTTTAGCTCTTATGGGATTTCTTGCGGAAATAAGTAATTCCGCGTTAATTAACGGTAACTATCTAAAGAGGCCGGTTTACGGAGAAGGAAGTACCGATGTCGATCTGACGGTCACTATAGAAGGGGATCAGAGCTCAGATGAGGGTTCAACTTCTCAATCCCAGGAGGTATCCATTGATGTAGGTGAACGAATCTATTCATCGGAGGAAACGAAGAACTTATTTGATAAGGCGGTCGAGTACTTAAAGAAGCAGGTACTGGGTAAGAATACTTCCACTGATCTTATCTATGAGGATTTGAACTTCTGCAGCAGCATACCTGGAACCAGTATTACCATAGAATGGCTTCCCGAGGATTACAGCTTAATTCAATCAGACGGTATAGTTTGTAATGACAGTGTTAACCAGAAGGGTATTATAACTTATGTGACGGCGATCCTTAGATATCAGGAACAGACCCGAGAACAGCTATTTACCTTTACGATTATGCCGAAGCAATACAGTTCCAAAGAGCTTCTGCAAAATGAACTGAAGAATGAGATTAAGGAGTATTCCGACAATACCAGAGAGGATGAGTTATTGGAACTGCCTACTTCCCTGGGAAATTACCGCCTGCATTGGGCGGAAAAAGATAATGGCACCAGTGTACTGATTTTTATTCTTGGAATATCTATGGTAGTACTTATCTGGTTTTATGGAGTCAAGGAATTAGAAAACCGGATGAAACGGAGAAAGGAGCAGATGCTGCTGGATTATCCGGATATTATTAATAAGTTTACCCTGCTCGTGAATGCAGGCATGACGATTAAGCAGGCCTGGTGCAAGGTTGCAGAGGATTATAACAGTAAGCGTACGCAGAAAGGCTTTGTTCCTAAATATGCTTATGAAGAAATGCTGACAACAGCTCATGAGCTGCAATTAGGATTACCTGAGCAAGTGGCATATGAGCAATATGGCAGAAGAACCGGATTAATTCCTTATATTAAATTCTGTGCATTAATCGCCCAGAATCTGAAGAAGGGAACTCGGGGATTTACACAGTTACTGATGCAGGAGGCGATGGAGTCCTTTGATGACAGAAAGGAAGCAGCTAAAAGACTGGGGGAAGAGGCAGGAACAAAGCTACTGTTTCCGATGATGATTATGCTGATTCTGGTTTTTCTCATCATTATGATACCGGCGTTTATGGCTTTTAAGATATGAGGTAAATAATAAATTTTAGTTGAAGGATATTACTATGTATTACTATGAAAAAATATTCCTATGGTATTTACTATGAAGATTAGAGTGTCATAGGTGATCTTAATAAAATCATTTGGCTTATTACACAATTCGTCTTTGTGAATTATGACATAAACTGTCTTAAAATCTCTAATTATCTAACTTTCTGGCTTTCAATTTGTAGATTTGCGGTTTATTAATGCTGAAGATTTGTGCAACTTTTAAGGAATTTATAAATATAGCTTTTCACACCTTAATCCTATGAATAAAATTCATACAATAGAAAGTTTTGAGCCGGTAATTAATGAAAAATGTATACATATGCTGGAGATTACTAAGCTTCAGCTCTGGATTTGCTCGTTTATAATAACGCTAATTCAGCATGAAGTTAAAGTTATGATGATAAAAAACTATCTTAATTGGAACATCAAATTGTTTAAATAATCAGGTAAAAGAAAGGAGGTCTGCCCGTTAGTGGCAGAGTAATACAAATGAAGAAACGAGTAAAACGAATGTATCAAAATATGAGTACATTACAGGTGGACGGCATTGGTGTAATTGAAATTATACTTATCTTAGTCATCATTATCGGTCTGGTTTTAATTTTCAGAGAACAAATACAAGCTATTTTGCAGAATGCTTTTGAATCCATCAATAGTAATTCAGACAGTATCAATTCAGAGATAACAATCAATTAATCAGCGTGCTTTGAATTTATAGCATCAGGAGGTAGAGAAAACCTGAAAAATCGAATTGTTTCAAGAAAAACAGACGGAACCATTAGCGTGTTCTTAAGTTTGATTTTGCTTTTGATAATGTCCCTCCTTTTTACAATCATTGAAGGAGCAAGAGTAAGTACCGCTAAGGTTTATGCGGAGCGGGCTCTGACAACAGCAATGGATTCCATGTTAGCAGAGTATTATGGACCACTTTGGGAGGAATATCATATCTTTGGCTGCTATACCGGCGAGGACAGTGAGAACCAGCAGCTGGAGCAGATGGAAGCGGATCTTCAGGAGAATATGTCTTATACCTTTCAACCGGGGAAGGGTCTTGACGCCCGGTTTTTAGGTGATGGGACTGATTTGTTCCACATTACGGCTGATAAGCTTTCGGTTACGGAAAGGACTGACTTACTGGATTATGATGGTAAACTCCTGATCAATGAAGCCGTTGAATATATGAAATACCGCGAGATTGGAGATGGAATAGAAGTGCTGCTGAATAAACTTACGCTTCTTGATACCCCAGGTAAAGTCAGCTATCTCATAGAGGAAAAGCAGAAGGTGGAAGAAGAATTGGTTGGGATTGATCAGGGGCTTCTGGAGCTAATGGAGCTATTTGACGGCCTGATAACCAGTAAAAAGGGGATTAAGCTTACTTCAGATGGTATCTTGCAGACTACCCCTTATTTTATTAAAAGGATCTGTTATCAGGAGGTTACGATGGAGAATGTCGGCATAAATCATGAGAAGGTATTCCAGGCTCAGAAGAGCAATTACATTAACCCTGATATGCATTTTAACCGGATAAGAAATGACTATGCCTCCATCGACCAGCTGCTTTTGCAGACGCAAGAGCTGCAAAAGGAAAAAGAAAAGCAAGAATTAAGGCTTTCTGAGGCTCGATTGAAGCTGTCTATTTTAGAATCCAAAACTAAAAAAACAGAGAAGGATCTTCAGCAGATAAAAGACGCCGAAGCAAATATTAAAGTAATACAGGCCGCTATGGATGAGCTGGAGAGCCGGATAACTGATATAAAAGAAAGGATTGCACCTTTAGCTGCTTCAATTAATTGCTGTGCAGATAATTTAATTCAATTAATAGGTGAGACTAAGCCATTAATAAATAAGGCCATCACATGCATCGATACTATTCTGGTTAAGTCACAAACTGTCGCTCCCTTAATGGAACAGTATGAAGCGATGATTAATTCAGAGAAGAGCAATCTTGATGAGAATGTATTATCCGGTTTAGAGGATGGTTTGACAGAACTTAAGAAATACATAACGCCAGAGAGTGGTTATGATTTTGCAGAGATGAAGGCGATTTTAGAAAACAACCGAAGCACTCTAACGATGACGGAAAGTATTTTAAATCAAGCAAAAGAAGAGCTTAATAACGCTTATTACGAGAATGCACAAATTTCGTTTGACAAGGCTGCAGCTGCTTTATCTTCTTACCAGATTGATGGATTAGTCCTGGATTACAGTACGCTGGTTCTTGACAAAACCGGAGGGAAAAGTCCCATAGATCAAATGGGCGGGCTCTTGCAAAATGGAATCACCGGGTTGGTAATGGACCAGAACAGCATCTCAACTTCTGAGCTTATAACTTCTGAATTGCTGCCCTCCGAAGAAGCAGCAATGGCATCGGAGAATACCGATTATTTATCAGCGATATCATCATTTATCAATAATGTTATGGCTGGTGGGAGTAATTTTAATATAGGTAGTTTATTCGACGGTAATGGATCGCAGATCATATCTGTGCTGGGAAACGGAACGAATGAAGCCGCGAAGAAATTGCTATTCCAGGAATATCTAAAGGAACACTTTAATAGGTACCAGGCAGAGAATACACAGCTTCAGGAGCAGAAGCCGTCCGTGCTTACTTATGAACAGGAATATCTGCTGGCCGGAAGAACCTCCGACCAAGCAAATCTTAGTTCTGTAGTTTCAAGAATTGTCTGTCTGCGGACAATCCTTGATTTTGCAAGTATTCTTGGAGATTCAGCAAGACGTGAAGAAGCGAAGCTGGCAGCAACAGCCTTGGTTGGATTTACTGGTCTGCCAATCTTAATTAGTATTACACAGCTGGCTATATTAATTGCCTGGGCTTTCGCTGAAGCATTGCTTGACACCAATGCATTAATGATGGGAAAGAACGTACCGATTTTAAAAAAGAATATAGTTTTAAAGCTGCCGGAGTTGTTCTTGATTAACCATGATTACCTGAGTCAGAAGGCAGACAGAGTAGCAGCAGAGAATGAATTATCCTTTTCCTATCAGGATTATCTAAGAGTTTTCCTGTTGCTAAGTAATGAGAAGAAACTGGCTTATCGATCAATGGACTTAATGCAGGAAGATATCAGACTGCGTTATCAGCAAAATCAGTTTAGGGTAGATGACTGCCTGTTTGGATATGAGGTGGAGGCCGAATTCATCATCGAAAAAAAGTTTACTGGGATATCATTTGTTCAAAATTACTTCAACAATAGGTCAACTGATTTTCGATTTACCGTAAAAGCAGCTTATAGCTATTGAGAAGAAAACGGGAAAGCCAATTTTATTATCATTCTAATTCTTATAAATCCTTTCAATATATGGTGGACTGGGATGTCCGCTCTTCATTCAAAATCAAATAAATCTATATAATTCTAGTAAATCAAAATTGAAAACCTCTCTCCAGGGATCATTTGCTTTTATGAAAAAACAGCAGTTCTATCAGAAGAACGGACATCCCAGTCCATTAGGGCAATCAAGCAATTTAATAAAGTACTAAAATACTATCAGAAATTACGATAAGGTTATGGAAGAGGCTATGATACCGGATGTATAGAATGGATAAGAAATTATTGGGTATTACAAGAAATTATCAGAAAGCATCCCTGACGGTTGAGGCCGCACTCATCCTGCCTGTCTTTCTCTATTTCATGCTGGCATTTCTGTATTACATTCAGATATTTACAATCCAAGAGCAGATACAATCATCCATAACGAAGATGGGACTTAACCTCGCAAAGTCATCATATGTACTAAAGGATTTTCCAAGCCTTGAGGATGCTTTGAGCTTTGATTTTACTGTCTTTGGCGAGGATTATGATATCAGTCTGGAGCAGCTGGCGGATACATTAACCAGCGAAAGCGTATTGAAGCTTTATGCGAAAAAATATCTTGATACTCCTCAAATCAACCATTCCTGCATTAAAAATGGCTTTGACGGTATCAGCTTTACCAGCTCCAGCTTATTAGGTGGGGATGATTATATTGATATCGTCGTAAGTTACCTTGTAAAGCTGCCGTTAAAACTTTTTGCGCTAAATGATATGCAGATGGTTCAGAGAGTCCGGCTTCGTTGCTGGACAGGATATGAGGTGGCAGCAGCCTATCAGACATCTGAGGAGACAAAGAATAACGAGGAAATAGTATATATTACGGAAACCGGAAGTGTGTATCACAAGAGTGAAACCTGCTCCCATATCAAATTGTCGATAAGGTCAGTTAGTGGAATACCGAATGACTTAAGAAATGATAACGGTGCAAAGTATTATCCCTGTGAAGCCTGCTGCATAGGTGCTACAGACATGACGATAACTTATTATATAACCTCGGATGGAACCAGGTATCATTCGCTAAGGGACTGCTCTAAGTTAAAGCGATCTGTGAAGGAAATTTCATTCTCAGAAGTCGGTTCTAGAAAACCTTGTAAAAGGTGCTATCCATAGGAGTATTATTGAAAACAATGTGAATGATCCCGAAAAGACATGCGCGCATTTATAAGAATAGTAAGAGCGGCTACTCTTCGCGATTTATGCCCAAAAAGAATGGGAGCTAGTTTGTTTCTTGAAAAGTGAATTATGATAATCATTGTTCAGATATGTATTTGAACTACTTTACAACAGAATGGAGGTTACTATGGCGGAGACAGCTATGCAAATAATTCTTGGGGCGATGCTCCTGATCTGTGGGATACAGGATGCTAGAAAGAAAAAAATATCCGTATGGATTATTGCTGCAGGTACAATCTTGGTAGGGGGATGCCTTCCCTTTATCCATCATATTCTATTGATCGACAGGATAGGCGGGGTGGCAGTCGGGGTCCTTATTATTATGACCAGTCTTATCACCGGAGGAAAAATCGGATTAGGCGATGGTATACTCCTTTGCGTAACCGGGCTTGGATTAGGTTTTTGGGGGAATCTTGAACTGTTTGCTATAGCCCTTCTTCTTGCAGCAATTGTTTCTATTGGATTACTGATATTAAGACTTGCGGACAGAAAGAAAAGTATTCCGTTTGTACCATTTATGTTACTGGGATATGTTTTTCTAATAGTGGCGAATGCTAATACAGGAATGTAGCAGGAAACGATAGAAGACCGGAAATTAGCAGAGAGGCAGGAAGCTTATATGAAAAGCATAAAGAATTCAAAGCTCATTATATCGGAAGCTCACGCAAGTATCACAGTGGAAGCGGCCTATTTGATGCCAATCGTTATTATCACGATATTTGCACTTATTTATCTTTCCTTTATTCTTCATGACAAATGTCTGATTCAGGGAGAGGTAGACAAAGTATTACATAAAGCAAGCTTTAATGTAAAACATGAGGCGGATCTTATCACGGGAGCTGTTGAATTCGAGAAGCTGGATGAGAGAGGGATCTTTTACTTCATTTTTGGTTCTACCCAGGACGAGGAGAATAGGTTAAAGGAATATCTTAAGAAGGAGCTGTCCGAAGGCTTATTCCTTATGAAAATTACTTCAGCAGAGATAGAAGTTAATAAATTCGATATAAACATTCAGATAGAGGCTAAGGCGAATATAACCCTGCCTGTTTTTCATAATCTATTAAATCGATACTCCGGTATTCTTATTACCAATAGCTGCGTGATCCATAATCCGGCAGAAACAATACGAGCCGCAGAGGTGATACTGGAAACGGGGTCAAGCATTAAAGGAATGGATGAGTTGAAGGAAAAGCTGGATATACAGTAAAATATGGGAGGGCTTCATGGAGGTAGAATATAAGAAAGATCTGAAACACAATTATATGGTGATTGCGAATGAAAACCATCAGAAGATGGAGAACTATTGCATAAAGCTTCTTGAGTACCAGACGTTGGAAGGCCTCTTATTAATTACCCTGAAAAGAATGGATAATAAGCTCTTATTTTATTATGAGATAACAGCAAAGCAATCCATGTCATCATTATTAGAAAGAGGGAGCATTAACAATAATAAATTAATAAAGCTTATCAGGGGTATCCTTCTTACTTTGGAAAAGGCCTATGAATACCTTCTTCCGGAAGAGGACTTTGTTCTTCAGCCGGAATTTATCTATATGGATATTGTTACGTATGAACCTAGACTGTGCTATTTTCCCGGATACGGAAGGAACATAAGAGAACAGTTGAACAGTATTATTGAATATCTGATGAACAAGGTGGAGTATAACGATAAGGAAGCTGTTCTGCTGATTTATCGGCTTTATGCAGTTATAAAAGAAGAGGGTTTCTCCTTTGATCAATTATTTAAGGTGCTCCAAGGGAATGATTTATACAATTCGGATGAGGATTTCGACAGGCAATCTGATAAGGAATCTGGTAAGCGGAGCTATAGAGAAGCTGATAAGCATGATGATAAAGAAGCTGGTAAACAGGGAAGTAAGGAAGCTGGTAATCAGGGATATAAGGATGCTGTTAGGCAGGGAAATAAAGAAGCTGTTAGGCTGAGTAGTAATAAAACAATAAGTGATGAAATAGAAAGCGATGAAACAGTCAAAGGCAAAACAGTCAAAGACAAAATAACCAGAGGCAAAACAACCAGAGAAAAAACAACCAGAGACATAACAGCCAGAGACGAAACAGTCAGAAACATTACAACCAGAGACAAAACAGCCAAAGATATAACAGTCAGAGATATAACAGTCAGAGACATAACAGGTAGAGACATAACAGGTAGAGACAAAACAGTCAGAGACATAGCAGCCAGAGACATAACAACCAGAGACATAACAGCCAGAGGCATAACAGTCAGAGACAAAACAGCCAAAGACAAAAAAGCCAAAGGCAAAACAGCTAGAGACATAACAGCCAGAGATAAAATAATTAGAGATAAAGCAGCTAGAGTTAAAGGAATTAGAGATAAAATAATCAGAAATAAAGAAACGACAAATATTGAAAATAACAAGGATAGCTTAACTAATCAAATGAATTATTATAAAGCGTCCGCTAAGAATGCCATAAATAACCACGATATATTGGTTATGAAGGAAAAAGTGGAGGGGGAAGCGGAGGTTTCCTGTTATCCAATCATCACATATTTCTTTGCTGCCGGCTGTATCTTAGGTGGCCTCTTAATCATCGTTCTATGCATTTCAATGCGATTTTTATATAATTCCTTTGGAAACCAGATAGATTTTAGTAAGCTGTTTGCTCTTGTTCTTATAATCGTATGTGTGGAAGGGTATTGTTGGCATAAGATTTTCGATAAGAAAAATAAGATTACCAGGATAGTTAAAACCTGTGATTATATTGACCCCATACTTGAAGGTAATCCTACAGGAAGCCCATTTGATTCGATAGGAAATAAAATCAATATAAGGTTAAGCCACTTCAATAATACTATAAATAGAGAAGATGATAAAGCAGCCCTGAATATGAAGGAACAGGATCCTTTTGTAACTATGCCTGGAATACAAGAAAACCAGGATAGATTATATAATATACCTCAGCATGCAGCAGAGAAAGAGCTGATACCAAGGAAATTTTCCTTACATAAGGAGGAAACAGATTGTGAGGATGACATTAACCCGACCTGTATTCTGAACGTTGCAACAGAGCAGAAAAGTGTGATTCTTCTGAGAGCGCAGGATTCAAGTAATTATAAAGACATTACTATCTCAAGCTTCCCGTTTTTTATCGGTAAATTAAAGAAGAATGTGGATTACTGCCTTGAAAAGGATGTAATCAGCAGATTTCATGCCAAGGTCACGAAGGAGGGAGAGCAGTTTTTTCTGACGGATTTAAATTCTACGAATGGTACCTATATCAATCAGGAACCACTGCAGACGTATCAGAAAAAGGAGATCATTTTCGGGGATGAGATTACCTTTGCGAATATCATATATCAGTTTGTTGAGATGTAAGTAAAGCATAGAATGATTCTTTGTAAGTAAAGAATAATACAATAAACCAATAATACAATAAATGATAAATTTCCTCCTAAAAAATGGTATAAAATAGAGCCAAAACTAGGAAATTATAGAACACTATTACTATTTATGTTGATTTTGGTCTAAAAGTTTAATAAAATAAAACCAATACTTTTTAGGGAGGATATTATGAGACGATTAAGAAAAATTATATTAACAGCGTTGCTACTTGCTTTTGCGACTACATTCTTAGATGTTCCGGTATTAAGTAACACGGCAACCGTTCAGGCTGCAACATTAAAAATCAGCAATAAAAAACTGACACTTGAAGTAGGACAGACAAAGACCTTAAGGGTAACAGGTGGTACTACCAAGAAAGTAACCTGGACTTCGAACAAGAAAGAAGTGGCAACAGTTACAAGCAAAGGTAAAGTAACCGCAGTTGCTGCTGGTGAAGCAAAGATTACGGCTAAGGTAGGAGATAAAAAGCTTTACTGTACCGTTACAGTTACAGCTCCTGCAAATCCTTATATAGCAAATGCACCTTTTGCTGTGGAAGAAACTCAGGTTGATAGTTTGGACTTTGTGATTCCTGCCGGATGGAAGGTTAATACCCAAGACCTTGCCGATGGTTATTTATACACGGAGATAACACCGGATGATTCCAATCTGATGTCTGCTATCAAGCTGAACATTATGACCAATGATACGGAACCAACGGATTATGATGCGTTAAAAGAAGCTTTCAGTAGTGAATATTCACAGGATGCCATTACAAAGATATGGCAGGATTCTTTGGGAGCTACTGCTTTTGAAATGACTAATTTTACGCAAGGGGATTATGAAGCTCCTTATAATAAGGTCTTTAAAACGCAGTATACCATTACCGTAGATGGGACTGCCGCCGTTACACAGAGCATTTATATTTTCACTATTGGTAAATATGTTGTGGTTTTCTCAGCAGAGGACTATGATCAGATGGATCTGGCTACTATTACAGATTATATGATCGACTCATTCATGACGAAATAATGTAATTCATAACAATTGAATATTTATGAGCCTATTATCAGGGAGGGAACCATGGATTTTAAGAACCATAGGGTCCCTCCCTGTTGCTGTATTAATTTATTTATGATGCATGGGATTGCAAACGGGCTCAGTTACACGCAGCTATGGAGGAAGGGGAGCAGAAGCAGAACCAGAGTTTAGATATGATCAGCGCAATAATTGACAGAACCATCGTGATTTACAGATGATATTTGATATAATTATCAATTTTTAATTTTAGCTTTGAATATTTATCTTTTCTTTTTTTTAACGGCGGTAATATAGGCCGTGAATAAAAATCAAAGGGTTTATTTTCATTTTTATCATTATTATTAATCTCTTTATTCATCGAAACACCTCATCAATTTATAATGCATTATAGTTTATGGATAAGGGGTTTTCCATTATTCATTTAAAAGAAGAGTGCCTTAAAAAGGCACTCTTCTTTAATAAGATGAAAACATATCGATAAATCGGTCTGTTCTTTTTTTCATCTGCTCTATTTTATTTCTGCTCTTACCATGGATTTCTCTTGAATGAGATAATTCGATCTCTCTTTTAGTCAAAGTATCAGGCTTAGCAGAAGCAATACAATCTTTCATAAATTTCTTTTGAAATGTTTTCATAGGAAGCACCTCTCTTATATTTTGATTATACCATTATTTCGACAAAAAATCTATACTTGATTCGAATGTCATAAATATTCTGTGAATAATACAGATACCGTAGATAATTTATATTATTCCCAAAACAATACACATGGAAGCTGCTTTGTCCCCAGGATACTTTTGACACTTAATTTATACTTTACTGATTTCCAGTTCAAAGGTATTCAGAAAGCTGATGATCGGATAAATATCATGCATCATAATATCGTCCTTTGATTGTATGGTTATTAGCAGGCGCTCATCACAATGCATAACATTTTCTGTCATAACCAATATATTTGAAGTTTCATTACTAAAATAATTACTGGTCTTGCCATTATTGATCAGGTCGTTCTTCAATTCAACTTTTTCTCTTCGCTTTAATATATTTTTAGACATAAGCTTTTCTACGATTTCGTTTATATCATTTTCGTCTTGTTTATAAAATCGAATATGTATAACTACATTCTCACTTTTTAACTCATAATAAAATTCTAGGATCTCCTTAAAGGCTTTACAGAAGCTTGATTTATTCGATTTCAAATCGGTTATGTTTGCTTTTTTCAAGAACATATCACGAATTTTAAACGATACTTCGTATAATGATTCTAAACTATATTCTAATTGATATACATAATTTCTCTGATCGATCAGATAATTTTGTGATTCATCTTTAATAAACTTAGTACCAAACAATCCAAGTTCCTTGAAAGCGAAACCGGTGATTATTAAGTTTTCAATGATAATGGCGGTAATTACAGCAGCAATAAGGACAACGATATTTGACCATATATCTGATCTTATTTTCCAGGGACCTTCACCGCACCATTTTGATATATCCACGGTTTTGATGAAAATGATATAAAGCAGGATAAAAAATGTATAATAGAATCTTTTTATATTAACCTTAGGTTTATCCAAACCAATTTTACACACTGCAATACAGTATATGAAAAGTATAAGCGGAATGATAAATATACCGAAATCATTTACGAAAGATGCTATTGATTTCCCTAATGTCATAGAAAAGCCCTCCATATAAGATACATATATATGGATTATTCAAAGGTATTGTATTAAATACCACTATGTTCCATAAATATGCTAGATGTTATTATATTACAACAGGAAATATAAGTAAATATAAATGTAAGAAAATGTATAAAATAAGACAAATAGACTAGAGTGAAAAGAATTTGAAAAGAGCCAAATTTCTTGGAAAGAACCAAAATTCTTGGAAAGAACTCCAGAATGAATTCCATGGGAACTTCATTCTGAATTTCTTTCAGGTTTGTGCCGCGAAGGAACAACGGAATGTTAGTTAGTGTGATAAATGGGATGATCGCAATCCTCATTTATTTCAATTATAGAGCCTAAAAAACAGCGCCAGGCGCAGACTAACAATAAAAACCTTGTAAATACTGAAATGAAAGTGGTACAATAAGGTATATTATACGATCCTTCTGTTAAGAATGGGGGTGTTCGAATGAAGAGACGATTTGAGCTGATTATAGCTGTAATCTTAGTACTGGTTCTGATTGCTGCAGGGCTTATTAGTAATGCAATCGTCAAAGGAATCCTGCTCTTAATTTTTGCCGCAGCGCTTATCTTTAATACGGTGCTTAAGATAAAAGGAAAGACAGAGAATAGATTTAAGGACAAATTTTTCTATGGGATATTGCTGTTTTTAGAAGTGGTTCTTGCACTCGGCGCAGTATTTGTTATTGTTTCTGCCATCCTTGAAGCATAATATCAAAAGGTTAATATGTCTTAATAATACCTGAAAATAACATACTTATGGGCTCTTTCGGATGCTTACATAATTCACAGGCTGAGGAGAGGGATACTTAGAATACAAATGGTATTAGATGAATTTTATCTTGAATAGAAATGGGGAACAGTAGTATGAAGCAGTATGTTATGGCACTCGACCAGGGGACAACAAGTTCAAGATGCATTATTTTTGATAAACTAGGAAAGATGAAAAGCGTAGCACAGAAGGAGTTTACCCAGATCTATCCCAAGCCGGGCTGGGTGGAACATGATCCGATGGAAATCTGGTCATCCCAGATATCCGTTGCAACGGAGGCGATGGCGAAGCTTGGTATTACTGCCGGGGAGATTGCCTCCATCGGCATTACGAACCAGCGAGAGACCACAATTGTGTGGAATAAGAAGACCGGGCAACCGGTTTGTAATGCTATCGTATGGCAGTGCCGAAGAACCTCGGAGATGATCGATGATCTGAAGGCCAGAGGCTTTGAGGCTTATATTAAGGATAGAACGGGACTAATCCCTGACGCATATTTCTCAGGAACGAAGATTGCCTGGATTCTGGAACATGTTCCGGGTGCGAGAGCAGCGGCTCAGGCAGGAGAATTGCTTTTTGGAACCGTAGACACTTGGATTATCTGGAATTTAACGAAGGGAAGAACTTATGTTACCGATTATTCGAACGCATCCCGTACGATGCTGTTCGACATTAAGAAGCTGATCTGGGATGAGAAATTATTAAAGGTGCTCGACATACCAATTCAGATGCTTCCGGAGGTTAAGCCCTCCAGCTGCGTTTATGGATATACGGACAGAACCTTATTTGGTGAGGAGATTCTGATTGCCGGAGCTGCGGGAGACCAGCAGGCAGCACTGTTTGGACAATGCTGTTTTGCCAAAGGCGATGTTAAGAATACCTATGGAACCGGATGCTTCCTGCTTATGAATACCGGCAGTGAGGCAATTGAATCCAAGCATGGTCTACTTACTACAATTGCTGCAAGTACCGGAACGGAGGTACAATATGCCCTGGAGGGTAGTGTATTCGTAGCCGGAGCAGCCATCCAATGGCTTCGTGACGAGCTTCAGCTAATCAGGACAGCAGCCGAGAGCGAAAAATATGCGATGCAGGTGGCCGACACCAACGGAGTCTATGTGGTGCCTGCCTTTGCCGGACTTGGCGCACCTTACTGGGATCAGTATGCCAGAGGTGCTATCGTGGGAATTACCCGTGGCTGCAACCGGGATCATATCATCCGGGCAACGCTTGAATCAATCGCATATCAGACCTATGATGTGTTAAAGTCCATGGAAGGTGATTCGAATGTCTGCCTCAAATCCCTCAAGGTGGACGGCGGGGCCTGTGCGAACCGTTTCCTGATGCAGTTCCAGGCAGATATATTAGATACTGTGGTGCATAAACCGGAGTGTATCGAGACCACAGCCCTTGGAGCAGCTTATCTTGCCGGGCTTGCGGTTGGCTTCTGGAAGGATAAGGATGAGATTCGCACCAATTGGTCATTGGCAGAGAGTTTTCAGCCGAATATGCTAAAGGAGCGCAGAGAAGCTCTGATTGCTGGCTGGGAAAAGGCTGTGAAACGTTCCTTTGCATGGGAAGAATAGAAGAAAAGGCGGTTATTCAGGATGGAAGACAGATTAAGCTTAGGCCTGCAAAATATCGGTTATCGTAGAATTGATTCGAATGCTCAGGGAATCTATTTGTTTTTTCTTGTGAAAGAGCAGGAGCTTTCCATCATTTCTATTGTTCATGCGGCAACCGGAAATGAACTGACAAAGGAGCAATACGAGCATATCCTGGATCAGATTAAGACCAATTTTCGCAATTCCTACCCTCAGAGAATCCGCCTATTAAGCCTTATTTTATCGGGTAATCCGGATCAGGCAAAGCACCTGGCGATTGATACAAAGCAGGACAGCCATTGGATTATCGATATCCGTACGAACCGCCTGATTATCTACGAAACTCAGGCTGATGAGGAGTATCAGGGTCTGAGGAAGCTGATAGAACAGATTTTAACGCAGGAACAGCAGCAGAAAGCAGATCAAACCTCTGCAGGTAATTATGAAGATAATAATAGAGATGGACAAGGCAGCTACAATCAGGGTGGTTATAATCAGGGCAGCTTTAATCAAGGTGGTTATAATCAAGGTGGTTATAATCAAGGCGGTAATAATCAAGGTGGCTATAATCAGAACGGCAATAATCAAAACGGCAATAATCAAGATGGTTATAATAGCGATCATCCAAGAGGTTATTATCAACAGGGAGCACCAGGACGGAGTCCTGCGAGCCGGTTTATCCTTATGCCGGTTACCATGGGCATCATAGCGCTTAATATCCTGGCTTATCTGTTTACCCATTTCACCCCGTTCTTTGGCGGTGCGGAGCAGATGCTGGAAAAAGGTGCTCTTTCCTGGTATTATGTTAAGGAAAGCCATGAGTATTACCGCATCCTCACCTCGATGTTCATGCATGCCGACTGGAGCCATCTGGTGAATAATATGATTGTTCTGCTGTTCATTGGCGGCAATCTGGAACGTGCAGCGGGAAGGTTAAGATTAATTTTCATTTATTTTGGCTCGGGAATTCTTGCAGGTATCACTTCTATCAGTTATAATATGTGGAAGGAATATGCAAATGTATCATTTGATGGTACAACAATATCAATCGGTGCATCCGGTGCTATTTTTGGTGTCGTTGGAGCAATCCTGTATGTCGTTATTGTTAATAAAGGACGCCTTCAGGAAATCAGCATGCAGCAGATGATACTATTTATCATATTAACCCTTTACAGCGGGGTTATTAACTCTCAGATTGATCAGGCAGCCCATGTCGGAGGCTTTCTTGCGGGCATACTGCTTGCGGCAATACTATATCGCAGGCCAAGACCCGTCCGGTCTGAAACTCTTTAGAAGTAGCATAAGAACAAGCCTTATGAATAAGTACCTAAGGTTATATATATTAAATAAGTCAAAAGCTAAAATGCAGCAGGAGGAATGAATTGCATGAAAATTAATATCTATTACGGCGGAAGGGGATTAATTGAGGATCCGACGCTATATGTTATGAGCAAACTCACAGCAGTATTGGAAGAGCTGCGTGTACAGGTGACCAGATATAATCTCTATGAAGAGAAAAATGCAATTTCTATGCTGCCAAAGACTCTGAAGGAGGCAGACGGCGTTATTCTCGCGACTACGATTGAATGGATGGGCATCGGTGGCCTGATGCAGCAGTTTCTGGATGCCTGCTGGCTTTATGCAGACAAGGACAAACTGAGTAAGCTGTATATGCTTCCAATTGTTATCGCAACCACCTACGGGGAAAGAGACGGTGAACTCACCTTAATTAAAGCCTGGGAGCTGCTTGGCGGTATCCCTTGTAATGGCCTGAGTGCTTATGTTGAGGATCATGTAGAATTTGAGACAAACACCGATTATGCAGCAATTATTGAGAAACAGGCAGAAGCATATTACCGGATGATTCATCAGAAGGCAAAGATGCTCCCCACCAGTAATAATGCAATTAAGCAGAATGTCCTTAGAACCAGCTCCATTGTATTAACACCCCAGGAGAGTGAGCAGCTATCCGTATATGTATCCGATGATGCTTATGTGAAGAAGCAGAAGGAGGATATTGAGGAGCTGACACAGCTCTTTAAGGAGATGCTGGATAAAAATGCTGAGGATGAAGGCGGGCAGGATTTTATCAAGAATCTGAAAGACAACTTCCATCCGCTGGATGACTTTGTAGCTTCCTATTCCATAAATCTATCCGATATAAAGAAGACCTTGATTGTGGAAATCAATAATAGACACCTCAAATGCTACTACGGTGAAAAACCCGATGCGGATGTTATTGCGAAAACCACGCATACAATTATGAATAAGCTGGTATCAGGCCGGGTTACATTTCAGGGAGCTTTTATGTCAGGTGACCTGACGGCAAAAGGTAATTTTAAGACCCTGCGTACCTTTGATCAGATCTTCCAGTTCAATATTTTATAAAAGAAAAGACATTTTCTTATAAGAAAATGTCTTAAACAATTCCAATGATTTATGAAAGAATGAAAACAAGATATAATTTACAATAGATACCGGTACTAAACCGGGAGCTGGATGGTAAAGGAAGTTAATTTTTCATCGGATTCCACATTCACACTGCCGTAATGAAGGTCAACCACTCGCTTCACTAGGGCTAGGCCGACGCCGGTTCCGCCCTTTTTATAGGTGACAAAGGGTACAAAGATATTCTCAAGTACCTCTTCAGGAATGGGCTGGCCATTGTTGCTGATGGCAATGGACAATTTGGAAGGCGTAGAATAGTCTTCCGGAATATAATTTAGGTCAATATGTATGAAGTCACCGGGTACTGTCGCTTCAAAGGCATTTTTAATCAGATTAATCAGCACCTGCTTAATCTTAACGGCATCACAGGAGAAGGAAGTAAAGCTGGGTACTCCTAGCGGTTCCACGGAGCAGGATAACTCGACACCCTTTGTTAAGGCCTGAGGCATAAAGCTGTTGATGAGACTTTCCACTAAGGTGATTAGATTCGTCTCTTCCTTATGAATCAGATTAAAGGTATTTAACAAAGAGGCGTCAGCCATGATACGATCCATATCATTAATTAAATCCTGTATCTGATCCCAGTATTTAAATTCCTTGGCATCCGGGTGCTTCGTTTCGATGTATTGAATGGTTCCCTTTAACAGAGACAGTGGATTGCGCAGTTCGTGTACGAGCATGGAGGTAGCTTTTTTATTATCAGCAACGATAGCCTGTATCACGGATTCAAGCTCCGGATTGGACTTTACCATGCATGCAACGATATCGTTATTAAATGTCGAATACATAATTTGATCCCCTTTCGCCTTATCATAGAGAGCTGCAGTTTACAATGGGTAAATGTCTTTCTATATGGATATAAATATAAGATTCGGTTCGATAAAATACTTAGGACTATCAACTATACTATCAAATTATGGGAAATTTTACAAGATGAAGAATATACTAACTATCGACAATGGAGGTATTAATATGCAGAATAACTGTATTTTCTGTAAAATAATCGCCGGAGAGATTCCTTCGGCTACCGTTTATGAGGATGATGATTTTAAGGTAATTATGGATATTTCCCCGGCAGCAAAGGGGCATACCATTATACTTTCCAAGAAGCATGCAGCTAACCTGTTCGAACTGGATGATGATACTGCATCCAAGGCTCTGCTGGTAGCAAGAAAAGTCGCAACAGCGATGAAAGAAGAGCTGGGATGTGACGGAATTAACCTTCTGCAGAACAACGGGGAAGCAGCAGGCCAGACCGTGTTCCACTATCATATGCATTTAATCCCGAGATTTAACGGTGATCAGGTTAAAATGACCTGGGTTCACGGTAAATATGCGGACGGTGAAGCAGCGGCTGTGGCAGCAGCAATAACGGCGAAGATAAAATAAGTCATCAGTAACAACTGGTTTGCACAGATTCAAAGGTCTTAAAGATATCGAAAAGCTTAACTTGGTCTTGAAATTGATAACCAGTGTTTAAGTTTTGATATAGAGGCTGTTATACAATTGAATCGGCTAGACTTTATCAGTGGATAAAAAGCTGAAGTATTTCCGAGTACGTAGGGATTCTATATGTATTCAAACATAAGTATATGTATTCAAACATAAGAATATATATTCAAACATAAGGGGCTGTCGCACTAAGAATGATTAGTACGCCAGCTCCTTTTAAGTAAAAAAATAAATCCCTGACTTCGAAAAGTAAGGGATTTATCGTAAATATTAATATACCAATGCAAAATATCTTACAAAAAGGTCATACGGTTAATCAGCATTTTTATCAGTTAAGACGCCCTTTAATATCAATTATATAATTCCAGAGAATGATTCGGTACCTTTGCTAAGTCAGTTTTCTTAGTATAGTCCGTATAATGATTGAAACATAATGGTTACTGCTTCTACTTCGAAGTCTCTTTAATCAGTTTAACAATAGTCCCAATTGAGTTATTTAACTCACTTTTGTTCATAGCGTTAATATAATCCTGTCTTGAGTCCATGACGGAATTTACGGCAGCTAACAAAGTGGAGAGGCTTAAGTCCTCTTCTTTGAGCACCAGGGAATAGCCCTGACGTTCAAAGGATTCCGCATTCAGAAGCTGGTCACCGCGGCTGGAGGCAGCAGGGAGAGGGATCAGAATGTTAGGCTTGCGAAGGGCTAACAGCTCGCAGATGGCATTGGCACCGGCTCTGGAGATTACCAGGTCGGCAGCAGCTAACAAATCGCTGAGCTCTTCCTTAATGTACTCGTATTGAACATATCCGGCCGTATCCTTTAATTTCTCGTCCAGATTACCCTTACCGCACAGGTGGACGATCTGATATTCCCGAAGCAGAGTCGGAAGCATTCCACGGATTACTTCATTAATGGCTCTGGAGCCGGTGCTTCCCCCAATAATCAGAATCACGGGCTTATTCGCAGTGAATCCGCAGAAATCCAGCCCCTTGATTTTATTTCCGGAGAAAAGCTCCTTACGGATTGGGGTTCCGGTCAAAACGGCCTTATCCGCTGGCAGATATTTCACTGTCTCAGGAAAATTCGCACAGACCTTCGTCGCGGAGGGGAGAGCCAGACGGTTTGCAAGTCCGGGAGTCATATCTGATTCATGTATGATTACGGGTATTTTATGTTTTTTGGCAGCCATCACGACTGGTACAGAGACAAAGCCGCCTTTGGAAAATACGATATCCGGTTTTATCTGCTTCAGTAGCTTACCTGCTTCAAAATAACCTTTGATAACCTTAAACGGATCGGAAAAGTTCTTTGGGTCAAAATATCTTCTCAATTTACCGGAGGATATTCCATGATAAGGGATGTTATATTCTTCAATGAGCTTTCGTTCTATTCCATTATAGGAGCCGATGTACTGGATATCAAAGCCTTCCTTTTTCAGCTCCGGCAGTAAAGCGATACATGGGGTTACATGTCCGGCAGTACCTCCTCCGGTCAGAACTATTCGTTTCATTTTTTAGACCTCCATTCCTTTAGAGCTTTTGCTAACTGATCGGGGCAGGAAGTAGCGCGGGGGCCACAGTTTACGCCCTCCAGCTTTTCGATGACATCATCAACCTTCATTCCAACAACAAGTCGGGAGATACCGCCGGCATTGCCGGAACAGCCTCCGTCAAAATTAAGTGCAACTACTGTATCTGTATTCTCATCTATCTCAAAGCTGATTGCACGGCTGCATACTCCGGAAGTCTTATATACCATTTATTATTCCCTTTCTTTCCTGTTCTAATTTAAATATATGTTGCCCAGAATAATAGGGCACTTATAATCGAGTACATTGTATCTCAGAAGGTACATTTTTGCAATGGCTTAATTTTTATTTTACTTTAATGGCTTGACAAGGTATAATATTAGAATATATTTACAAGGTAAAAATTTCATTTCATTGGGAGGGTATCATATGATTAGTTTTAAAACAGATTTTTCACCGGAAGAGGTAAGCTATGAGGGTAGCAGATTAAATGTTCTGGATAAATTCTTTGAGGAACAGATAGAGAAAAAGAAGATTATATCAGCAAATTACTGTTTGGCGAGGGATGGTAAGCTCTTTGCCAATAATGCAGTCGGAAAGCTGTCCTTCAGTGAGGAGGATACCAGGGAACTCAGGCCGGATACGATTCAGTGGATTGCATCGATTACAAAGCTGTTCACCTCAGTTGCAATCTGGAAGCTTGCAGAGGATGGCAAACTGAGGGTTAATCAGAACGTTGGTGAAATTATTCCTGAGTTCAGTAATAAGCCCTTCAATGATATTACCATTGCACATCTATTATCGCATACCTCGGGATTACACCCGGATGGCGGCTGCTTTGAAAACAAATATTTTGTTTCCCCCTGGGATCACATCGTTCAGGCTAAGGAGGAGAACTAGATTGCCGCAGCCTTAAAATCAGGCATGCGCAAGAATCCAGGAGAGGAATGGGCTTACTGCAGCTTTGGTTTTGTTATCTTAGGAGAAGTAATTACCAGGGTCAGCGGTCAATTTGCCAACGATTATATCCTGGAGCATATCATAAAGCCCTGCGGAATGAAGGATACCGGATTTGAGTTTACCAACAGGGAGATTGCTCTCAGAGCCAATATACGTAATGAAGAGGAAGAAAAGGGAGTTAATGAGGGCGGTAGCACTGGTAACCTATAAGGAATGGAGTGCCTACCGCACTCATTCTATGGTCTCCATTTTTGTGGGACCGGTTTATTTTATCGTACAGTATTTTATCTGGACGGCAGCTTATGGCGGAAAATCGGAATTAAATGGCATGGGGCTGTCCCAGATGATAACTTATTTTGGGGCATCTACATTGATTGGTTATCTGACCATGGATTTTGCAGACTGGAATCTGCAGATGCTGATACGGACGGGCAAATTTCTGACTTTTGCCATGAGGCCGATTCATCATCGCTTTTTTGCCTTTTCATAGAAGGTAGGACATCGGACCCTGGGGTTAATCTTTGAATTTGTACCCTGTTATCTGATATTTACTTTTTTATTTGACATTAATATGATTCCGAAGCGTATCGGCTGGACGGTTATATCGATTGGACTTGCCTTCTTAATGAATTTCTACGTCCACTATATCCTTGGAATGACCGCCTTCTGGTTCATACAGTCTTCGGGAATACGAAGAGTTTTTGACCTGCTGTCGGGTGTTTTCTCCGGGGTGTTCATTCCTCTGGTCTTCTTTCCGCAGGCGATACAGAAGCTCTTATTCTTCCTGCCCTTTCCCTATATGTCCTATGTTCCGGCGATGGTCTTTACAGGAAAGTTTACGCTGGCAGGAATAGAGCTGCCGATACCGGAGATCGTCGGGCTTCAGGCAGCAGTTATTGTAATTACGATTGGTCTTAGTGAAGTGATCTATAAAGCCTCCATCCGCCATTTTAACGGTGTAGGGGCATAGGAGGATGGGATGAAACGATATATTCAAATCTATAAAGAGTGCATCCGGGTAGCCTTTGCTGCCGCCTCCACATATCGTATGAATTTCTTTCTGAATTCTGTGATTATGCTCCTTGGTGATATTCTGTTACCGCTGGTTACAATCTTGATCTATGGTTCGGGAGCGGGCTTTGAGGGTTGGAATGTATATGAGGTGCTGCTGATCCAGTCAGTTTTTACGATGGCTATGGCGATTGCAGATATGAGCTTTCATGGAATTATGTGGGCGACCATGGGTGCTGTCAGGGAAGGAAATTTTGAGATGTTCCTGTTGATGCCGGTAGACACCATGTTTCTACTGATGGCAAAGACCTTTTCCATTGATGCCATCGGATTGTTCCTTGGCGGGGCAGCTATATTTATCATATCACTGACTCAGATAGGAATGCCGTCGCTTCTTATGTGGCTGCAGTTTTTGGCAATGTTTCTCGTAGGACTCATGGTTATGATGGGAATTGCGCTGATGATGGCGGCGACGTCTTTCAAATGGGTCGGTAACTCCCGAATTCCAGAGATCTTTGACAGCCTGAGAAGCTTTGGTAAGTATCCGCAGAGTATCTTCCCAAAGACGGTGCTAGTGATTACTTCCAGCATCATTCCCGTGGCAATGATCGGGTTCTTCCCGGCAGCAGCGCTGATGGGCAGGGGAAGTTATCTGATGTTTGCAGCAATCATTCCCTGCATTGTATTCCTGCTGCTTGGAATTATACTATACCGCTCGATGGTACGCTTGTATCAGGGCGTTGGAGGATGAGATGGGAACAATAATAAAAGTAGAGCATTTAATCAAACAATATGATACCTATAAAAGGGGCAGCGGCTTGAAAGAAAGTGTTAAGTCCTTCTTCCATCGTGAAAAGGTCCCTGTAATGGCGGTAAATGATATCTCCTTTACGGTGGAGGAGGGGGATATCATCGGAATTCTGGGACCGAACGGAGCAGGTAAATCAACTACAATCAAAATGCTGACCGGTACCCTGTATCCGACCAGCGGTACTATTGATGTCATGGGCTATAACCCGACGAAAAACAGGAAAGCCTATGTACAACAGATCGGAGCGGTGTTCGGTCAGAAATCCCAGTTAATCTGGGACATCCCTCCGATTGATGGCTTCCGGATGAACAAGGCGATCTATGGAGTAACGGATCAGGATTATCAGGAACGGATCGACGTGATGTCAAAGCTTTTCGGAGTGGAGGACTATATCACGCGTCCTACCAGAGTTCTTTCCCTTGGAGAGAGAATGAAATGTGAGTTCATCATGGCCATGCTTCACCAGCCCAAGGTGGTTTTCTTAGATGAGCCCACCATCGGACTGGATGTGATCGCAAAGCAAAGAATCCGGGAATTCATCCGGGAAATGAACAAACGGGGTACCACCTTTATCCTGACCACCCATGACCTGGAGGATGTGGAGCAGCTGGCGAAGAATGTAGTTATCATCAATCACGGTGAGAAGGTTTTTGATGACTCCATCGATAGCTTAAGAAAGGTACTCGGAGCGAAGAAGATTGTTCAGCTGGTGCTTCAAAAGCCCTGTGAGGACTTGGACATAGAGGGAGCAAGCATCGTAGAGAGGGAATCGGAGCTGAACATCACCGTAAGTGTGGATCTGGAGGTCGTCTCAATTACCGATTTCATGGCAAAGCTATCGAAGAAATGCGACTTTTACGACATTTCCATCAAGGAAATGCCGATGGAAACGATTATTACACATATCTATCAGAGAAAGAAGGAAAGCCTGTAGAGAAGGAGTTATCTTGCGAGCTGAGGTAACAAGGCCTGTTTATACCATACCTTGTTACCTACTCAAACTGTGCATAAAGCACAGTCTATCTAGTCACGATTATTTCAACTTTAACTTGAAGGTTTTTATCTCGTAAGGCTTAATATCAAAAGCAAAATGATTTCCCTGAGAATTAATCTCTTCGATTTCATTTTCCATAAGATCACATTCCGCTACCCGCTGTAATTCATGGAAGAATTGACAGTTAACTTTCGTTCTCATGTTGTAGCATTCATACAATCTTATAATAATAGCTTCACTGTCTTCTGCCTTTTTTACAACTTCTATGATGACATTTTCCTGATCTACGTTAACCAGGGACAGCTCCGCAGGTAATTCGCCCTCATGTGCATCTTCCAGTTTTGTATACATCGGGCAGTTCAGGCTATAAGCCATTGTCGGAACCTGACTTTCCTTCCAGCCTCCTGCATGAGGATATAAGGAGTAGGTAAACTGATGAATTTCCCTGTCAGCATCGACATTCGGACTGGTTGCTGACTTTAACAGCGTAAGTCTCATAATCGAATCCTTAATGTCATGCCCATACTTGCAGTCATTTAACAGGCTGACACCATAACCGCCTTCGGAAAGATCGGCCCATTTGTGAGCACAGACCTCGAATCTGGCGTAATCCCAGCTGGTATTCCAGTGAGTCGGCCTCTCAACATTACCATATTGGATCTCGTAGGTTGCCTTATCAGCATTGATATCAACAGGAAAGGCTGCTTTAAGAAGGATATGTTTTTCCTTCCAGTCGATGACATTCGCAAAATCAATTCTTGGAATATCCTGATACAGATACATCACCTGATCAATCGTAGAGTCAAGGAAACGTCTCTTAATCTTAAGGGCAGCTCTTACCGGCCCCTGTTCTATAACCTCGATGCTTTCAACATCATCAACCTCCCACATTTTCTACTGATAATAGATATTAATATCCCAGGCATCATAATTATGCGGTTTGTCCTCAAAAGCCTGCAGGACATTCGCTCTTTCTTTTGCCTTTAAGACTTCCCGGTTGTATTTCTTATTTCTTGCGATGGAAGTATAGGTTCCTCTGTGATATTCCAGGTAAAGCTCACCTACCCATTTCGGCAGCTTTTTATTACCGGAGACCTTAGCATCCAGCCGTTGAAAGAAATCCAGAGCTTTTCCCATCCTTACCTTAGGGCTTCCCGGAATGCCTTTATCAAGACGAGCAGCATTTTCCAGCATTTCCTTAGTAGGGCCGAATTTGCCATAGAACTCATCATCAAGATATCTGGCAGCTTCCTCTATCGTCCGGTAAAAGCTTTCACTATAAGCCTTTCTTAGGTCAATCATATTGACAGCCATTGTCAGATAATTTAAGATATCCGATCTTCTTTTGTCTTCCTGATGCAGCTGTTCAGCAATCTCCAGCGGCACTTTGATGTGATAATAGAGCTTTTCAATTGACTTTTCCAGAACACTGATACAGGTAAGAAGTTCAGAGTGACCCTCATTCATGCCGGAATAAGTATATAAATCGATGTTATAAGTCTGACCTGCCTCGGCCTTCTCGGTTAAGACGATTTCCCGGTGGTTGACATCCAAGCCCTGAATGATCCGACCGTTTATGTATACGAGAAATTGTGGATTGATGGCATCCCAATCCCCTCATAAGATAATTCTGATGCTCCTTATACCACTTATTATATATCAATTGAAAATGATAAAAACTAAAATATCAGACTATCTTTTAAGAAAATCGGACATTCGACCGGAATTGCCCGGGGGCCATCCCTTCTCCCCGCTTAAAGAACTGGCTAAAATAATACTCACTGGAAAAGCCCATCTTCTCTGAGATTTCCTTCACGCTGAAATCGGTATCCTTTAGAAGAGCTTTGGCTTTCTGCAGCTTCCTTTCGTTAATATAATTCTTGGCAGCTTTCCCGGTCTGCTCTTTGACGATACGATATACCTGCTTCTCGCTCAGATGCATATAGTCCGCTAAACTTAAAATCGTAATCTGGAACCTTATATTATTAGAGTGAACGGCGTTGCTCCGGGCTTCACTTATACTATATCGCAAAGGTAGTACTTGCTCCGGTTATCCGATATGTCAGAGAAACTATAATTACTGATGGCGGTTTTAAGATAGCCAAATAATACAGAAGGTAATGAAGAGAGGTGATTATATGATTAACCAAGGAAGCGATAATCTGAGAGAGCTGCTGAGAATACTTGTAAGAAATCTAGGTATTCTTGAAAAAAGTGATGCCTCATGCTGCGGTGTAACAATTGCACAATGTCATGCTATAGTTGAAATAGGAAGAACCCAGAAAATTTCATTGATAGATCTTGCTGATTTACTTGGATTAGATAAAAGTACCATGAGCAGAACGATCAATAATCTAGTAGACGCAGATTTGGTGAAAAGGGAAATTGACTCCGAAAATAGGCGATATATATCAATACAGCTAACGGATAAAGGAACAGAGGCATTTAAAAGCATTGAAGACAGCATGCATGATTATTATTTTGACGTCTTTAGTTCCATTCCAGAAAGCAAGAGAAATCAAGTATTAGAGAGTCTAGAGATATTAGTAAAATCTATTAAAGATAATAAATAATATAGATAATTTATAGATTTAAAAATTAGTTATAGGTGCATACGAAATCGTACAAATAGAAAGGAGAAACTATGAATTATGTAATAGATCATATGAAAGAAACAGATTGGCCACAAGAAGCAGATATTTACTTAGAAGGAATTAAACAAAAATAGCTACGTTTCAAAAAGATGTTCCTACATGGGAGGAGTGGAACCAGGGTCATAACACTGCCTGTCGTTATGTGGCTCGTTCAGGGGAGAAAATATTAGGCTGGGTAGCATTATCTCCGGTTTCAAGTCGTTGCGTATATGCTGGTGTAGCTGAAGTCAGTATCTATATTGGTGATGAGTACAAGGGTATGGGCGTAGGAACAGCCCTTTTAAATAATTTGATAAAGCAATCCGAAGAGGAAGGTTATTGGACCTTACAGTCCGGAATTATTAAAGAGAATCTACCCAGCAGGATGTTACATAAAAAATGCGGTTTTAGAGAGATCGGATATAGGGAACGTGTTGGTAAAATGGATAACGGAAAATGGCATGATGTTATTCTAGTGGAACATAGAAGTAAACTTGTTGGTAATTAATCAAAGAGGAGGGGAATAGTATGTTAATAATGGCTTTTTAATTCTTACTCTAGTAATTGGAGTTGCATTAGCTGGGAGTGAGAAAAATTCAAACTATGATGATTTCTGTAATTTAGAATGCTGGAGCAGAAGAAAACCTTGTTGCAGGACATCATAATCTATTTGTTGGGGAATCCATCAGTATTTTGACAAATTCGCTAAGTCTGATAAGGAAAATTTTTGAACGATTTCATAGCCATTTCCCTGTCCTAGAGGTCTAATAATGACTGTTTCCATGTCTGAAAGTTGACCTAAACCAACCCCTTCCGGAAAACTATGGGCAATAATAGCACGATTACTGCCTGGAGGAGGCTTGATTTCTAACTTGGATGGAAGATAACTTAATATATTTTTTTGTTCTTCGCTAGAGAGGTTTCCACTAAGCCTGTAAACGTCATACCAGTATGGAGCTACTTGGATGCCTGCATTACCGAAAGCCAGCTGTGCTGTTTCTATAGCCCTGCACAAAGGACTGGTCTGGACAGGATAACTTATTGGAATCTGATAATAATCGAGCATTTGTCCATAATAAACAGCTTGTCTTCTTCCCATTACAGATAGATTTCTTTGAGTGGAGCAATCTTGTAAACTAAGATTAGGTTGATCGTTTCCAACCGTAGCCTCACCGTGTTTAGTATATAGTATATATCCTCCTTCTTTTAATGAATTAATTAACGGGATATTCACTATGACACTTCCTTCTTACCATATAATTTTGTTATTAGTGTATGATAATAATATCTAAATTGTTATTCCATATTAATGGGAAGCCGTATTAGTTATCCAAAGTAGAGCTTCATTGAATTGTTGGGAGGTGGAACTATCAATGAGTACAGCTTTTGAAATTATCTGGGATGAATTCAGCATACCCTTAAGAAGTTATATTAAACGAAGGGTAAGTAAGGAACAGGATGCAGAGGATATTATACAGACGGTTTTTCTAAAGCTCTTAGCCAATCTGAAAGACCTTAAGGATACAAACAAATTGCGTGCATGGGTATATACAATTACAAGGAATACGATTCATGACTATTATAAGTCCCAGAGGCAGGTTTTAAATATTGATGACTATTCAGAGGAAATTCAGATAGAAGATGATATTGATGGAACAGTAGATGATGAAATAGCTCAATGTTTAAAAATCATGGTTCAAAACCTGCCTGAAAAATATAAGGAAGCAGTTCTCTTAACTGAGTTCCAAAATTTAACCCAGAGTGAGCTGGCATTACAATTAGGGTTATCATTACCTGGAGCCAAATCCAGGGTACAAAGAGCCAGAAAATATCTAAAGGATATGCTGTTAAGCTGCTGCGATTTCGAGATGGACCATAGAGGAAATATAATTGATTATAAGAGAAAAAGTGAAGTCTATAACTCTTGTTGTAAATAAGGATGCTAATTTGCATCCTTTTTTCTTTTTGTCAGTCTTAATTAATATAACTTAAATGATTAATAGGAGGTTTTAAGTATGAGTAATAAAACAGAAGAGATCAGGGAATCAATAAGAAAAAATTATGCAGGTGTTGCTTTACAAAGTACCGGAAGCGGATGCTGTGGCAGTGGTTGCTGCTGTAGTGGTAGTAATGTAAACATAGAAAAATCATCTTTGAATATCGGCTATAGTGAGGAGGACATATCAAATGCGCCTAGTGAATCAAACATGGGTTTAGGATGTGGTAATCCTGTTGCCATAGCATCATTAAGGCAAGGGGAAACAGTCCTCGACTTAGGAAGCGGTGGAGGCTTTGACTGCTTCATTGCGAGTAAACAGGTAGGTGAAACGGGTTATGTAATCGGAGTGGACATGACACCGGAAATGATTAAGCTGGCGCGTAATAATGCGGATAATGGTGGATATGGCAATGTGGAGTTCAGATTAGGGGAAATAGAACATTTACCCGTTGCTGACTCTTCCGTTGATGTAATCATATCTAATTGTGTAATTAATTTATCGCTAGACAAAGAACAGGTATATCAAGAAGCTTATCGTGTATTAAAGTCAGGCGGAAGGCTTAAGGTCTCTGATATAGCAGCTAAAGCCCCGCTCCCGGATGACATACGCCATGATCTGATATCAATATCTGCCTGCATTGGTGGAGCAGCTTATATTGATGATATTAAAGATATGATGTTGAATGCAGGATTTCATGAAGTGAAATTAACCGAGAAAGTTTATGATAAAACGATAATTGACTCCTGGCTTCCAGGGAAGAATATCGACAATTATGTTGGTTCCTTTGATATTGAGGCAATAAAGTGAGTTTCAATAATGATTAATGCAAATAATAAAGGATAGGTAGCCGGTAACGATAGTTTTTACTGGCTATCTTCTTTTGCGTCTAAAACTATAGGTCAGAACTACATATGGATGAAAATTTGTAAAAGGGCTGTAAAAGGTCTTCTAAACATATTGACATTTATCTATATAATTGTATAATTACATATAGATATACATCGATATAACAATTAATTGTTGAACATATGGAGGTTTTCCAATGAAAACTCAATATAATTTAGTGCTGATTTTTAAAGCATTCGCGGATGAGACCAGACTAAAAATTATAGAGATGCTTTCCTGTGGTGAAATGTGCGCCTGTGATATTCTGGAGTACTTTCAGATAACCCAGCCAACATTATCGTATCATATGAAAATTCTAACTGACTGTGGAATTGTAGCCAGCAGAAAAGAAGGCGCCTGGGTAATCTATAACAATAATACGGATTTGATGAAGGAGGTTAAGGAATTATGGAATAAAATTTCAGAACCTTCAGACAACTGTATCTGTAAAGAATATAAGGAGGTACGAAAATGCGTATCGTGATAATCGGAGCTGTTGCAGCAGGTACATCAGCAGCCGCAAAGGCCAGAAGAAATAATGAAGAAGCGGAAATAGTTATTTACGAAAAAGATAGTATGATATCATACTCCGGATGCGGAATGCCATATTACATCGGAGGAGATGTTGAAAGTGCTGATGAATTGACACCACGTGATCCTGCTTTCTTTAAAAGCAAATACAATGTAGATATCTATACCCAGCATGAAGTACTCAGTTTAAACCCAGATATAAAAAGCCTGGAAGTTAATAACCTTATTACTGGAGAGGTGTTTACAGACACTTTTGATAAGCTGGTTATTGCTACAGGAGCAAGTGCAGTAGTTCCTCCAATTAAGGGAACGGATCAGACACATATATTCACCCTTCGCAATATCAGTGATATGAAGAATATAAAGGAATATATCGATAAAGTCCATCCTAAGAAGGCTATTATTGCCGGATCTGGATTTATTGGACTTGAGTTATGCGAGAACTTACAAAAACTTGGCATCGAGATTACTTTAATAGAGAAGCAGCAGCAAGTATCTCCTGGATTGGATCCTGATATGGCTGTTTATGTTAAGGAACATTTGATTAAGAATGGCATAAAAGTAATGACGGAATCATCCATAGAAGAAATAGCTGATAAAAATGTTATATTAGCTGGTGGAAAGACAGAAGAAGCAGAACTTATTATTCTGTCAGTAGGAGTCCGTCCCAATGTGAAACTGGCAAAAGAAGCTGGGATTGAGACAGGAATAACAGGAGCAATCAGGGTTGATAAAAAACTAAGAACTAACAAAGAGGATATTTACGCCTGCGGCGACTGTATAGAACAGTTTTCGATTGTTACAGGAAGGCCGGTTTACCGACCTCTGGGCTCTACCGCTAATAAAACAGGAAGGATAGCTGGTGACAATATTACCGGAGGGGATCTTGAATTTAGGGGCGTGCTTGGAACCGGCATTTTCAGGATGTTTGACATGGCAGTAGCACAGACGGGATTATCAGAGAAAGAAGCTGTGGATCTGGGTTATGAGGTAGCTGTCTGCCATAATATTAAACCGGATAAGCCGGAATACATGGGCGGCAAGGAAATGGTTATTAAGGGTGTAGCAGATAAAACAACAGGAAAGCTTTTAGGAGTTCAGATAGTTGGATATGAAGGTGTGGACAAACGAATCGACGTCTTTGTAGCAGCAATCACGTTTGGAGCTAAGGTTGAAGACTTATTCCATCTGGATTTAGCTTATGCACCACCTTTTTCTACAACAAAAGACCCTGTTATGTACACCGGAATGATACTTGATAATGCAATTCATAGCGGTAGACCATTAATAACTGCCAATCAATTGATTGAGTTGAGTAAGTCAGGTAAAAAGTATGAAGTGATAGATGCCAGAGTTACAGCCCAATATGAAAAGGCTCATGTTGATACGGCAGTGAATATACCTCATTCAAAGATTAGAAATGCTTCAAAAGACATCGATAAAGATGCCGTTGTTATAACCTACTGTAATAAGGGTGTTACCGGAAATGCAGCTCAGAATATTCTGATCAATCAAGGTTTTAAGCAAGTATATAACCTGTCCGGAGGGTTTACGCAGTATAATATACAGAAAAATGGTTAAAAACATGCTCCACCTGTAATACTTCTGCATAATATGCATATATAAGCATATATGGATACAGGGAAAGGAGTTGTGTAAGGTGGTAGATATATTTAAGGCACTATCAGAAGAGAGCAGGCTGCGGATATTATCCATGCTTTTAGATAGTGAAATGTGCGTTTGCAGTATTGAAGCCTGTCTTAACATGACGCAGTCGAATGCATCCAGACATCTTAATGTACTGAGGCAGAGCGGCATACTTATCGGTTATAAAAAGGCTCAGTGGACCTATTATCAGATCAATGAAAAATTTATCGAGGAACATAAAGACCTTTATGATTATCTATGTGTTAAATTGAGAGAGCTTCCAACCTATCAGATAGATATAAAGAATAAAGAAATGTATCATGAGAAGAATATATGCGCCTGTAGCATAAATCCACATTAGTGTATGGATCTATATAGCATTAGAAAGTCGAGGATTGAGATATGAGTGAAAAGAAAAAAGCAAGGCTATCATTTTTAGACAGGTTTTTAACTCTCTGGATATTTGTAGCAATGGGAATTGGAGTATTAGGCGGCTATCTGTTTCCAGGCATAGCAAAATCTTTAGAAGAAATGAGCACCGGAACAATTTCCTGGCCGATCGCCGTGGGCTTAATAATCATGATGTACCCGCCACTGGCAAAGATAAAGTATGAAGAGATGGGTAAAGTAACAAAGAATAAGAAAGTACTTGTCCTTTCACTGATACAAAACTGGATTATTGGCCCGGTTTTAATGTTTGCCCTGGCAATTCTGTTATTACACGATATGCCCAAATATGCAGTCGGATTAATTATCATAGGATTAGCAAGATGCATCGCTATGGTTATCGTATGGAACTCCCTTGCTAAGGGAGATAATGAATATTGTGCTGCTTTAGTAGCCCTTAATTCAATATTCCAAATCTTATTATATTCCGTCTACATCTACTTATTTGTTACCGTTTTCCCGAAGTGGCTGGGGTTATCCTGGGGTGGTCAGGTTATCGATATCTCCATCTGGGATGTTGCTAAAAGTGTTTTGATCTATCTGGGAATACCGTTTGCTTTAGGCTTTCTGACTAGATTTATTCTTTTAAGGTTCAAATCAAAGGAATGGTATGAGAAAACTTTTTTACCTAAGATATCACCGCTCGCTTTAATTGCACTTCTTTATACCATTGTTGTTATGTTTGTATTAAAGGGACAGTTTATTGTTTCCCTGCCGATGCATGTAATTAGAATCGCAATTCCGCTTTTGTTATATTTTATTATTATGTTTTTTGTCAGCTTCTTTCTATCGTATAAACAGAAGCTATCCTATGAACAGACGGTTACCTTATCCTTTACAGCAGCCAGCAATAACTTTGAATTAGCAATCGCTGTTGCAGTAGCGGTATTCGGTATCTCTTCCGATCAGGCATTTGCAGCGGTTATCGGTCCATTAATCGAAGTACCGGTAATGATTATACTTGTTAATGTCGCTCTTTCTCTTAAGAATAAGTTATTTCAAAAGAATGTATCACAAATTGAAATCAGTAAGAATTAATGTTAACTCATAAAAAATAATTGGAGGTAGGATTATGAAGAAGTTAGAGATTTTTGAACCGGCAATGTGTTGCCCGACAGGATTATGCGGAGTAGGAGTTGATCCTGAATTATTAAGGATTTCAACCGTATTAGATACTTTGGAGAAGAAGGATATTAAGGTAGAGAGATACAATTTATCAAGTGCTCCACAGGCTTTCGTAACAAATAATACAGTAAACCAATTTATTAAGGACAAAGGTGTAGAGGGGTTGCCGGTAGCAGTACTTGACGGAGAAATAGTAATTACCGGAAGATACCCTAGCAACGATGAGTTCGGTGCTTTATTGGATTTATCACAAGATGTTTTAGGTGAAGCAAAGGTAGATGCAGAAGGTTCAGATGAATCTGACGGATGCTGTTGCTCAGGAGGCTGCTGCTGTTAATTGTTATAGGCTCTGCCATTGTCATCCATTAGCGGAGAGTGAGGTTCTTAGGTTGAATTACTCATATACAGATGCTTTATGTAATAAGAAAAGGGCTTCATGACACTAATATTTACACTATAGTTTAGATAGAAAGGAAAGTAAAAGTGGTTTTATTTCATACTGATAATATTCAACTGACAAAATATCTTTTTTATACCGGTAAGGGCGGGGTGGGGAAAACGTCTACAGCCTGTGCGACAGCTGTCAGCCTCGCTGACAGCGGAAAGCAGGTATTACTGATCAGTACCGATCCGGCTTCGAATCTCCAGGATGTTTTTCAGGAGGAACTGAATAACAAAGGAGTAAGGCTTAAGGAAGTTCCCGGGCTGATGGTAATTAATCTGGATCCTATCCTCGCCGCCGCAGAATATCGGGAAAGTGTAATCACACCTTACCGTGGGTTACTGCCGGAATCTGCAATTATTAACATGGAAGAGCAGATGTCAGGCTCCTGTACGGTTGAAATAGCTGCCTTTAGCGAGTTTTCGAAGTTTATTACGGATAAGTCGTTGCAGGAAGAGTATGATCACATCATATTTGATACAGCCCCAACGGGCCACACCTTAAGGATGCTGCAGCTCCCGTCCGCCTGGAGTAACTTTATCAGTGAGAATACCCATGGTGCTTCCTGTTTAGGTCAGTTATCCGGATTAGAAGATAAGAAAGAAGTATATAAAAATGCTGTTAAAACTCTTTCCGATAGGTCGCTTACAACACTTATTCTGGTTTCGCGTCCGGAAGAAACACCATTAAAAGAAGCAGAAAGAGCGTCAAAGGAGCTAAATGAACTGGGCGTAAGAACTCAGCTTCTGGTGCTGAATGGGGTAATTAGCGATTATGATGATGACGTTTCCAGGAGTTTCTTTGAGAAGCAGCAAAAAGCGTTATCTGATATGCCGGAGGATCTAAAATCCATCCATTCCTTTATGATTCCGTTACGAGCCTATAACATAACCGGAGTAGATAATGTCAGATCATTTCTAAAGAGTGATAAATACGAAGGTAGAAATGATATTATTCATGCATCGGTGATCCCAAATCTAAAGGACGTTATAGATGATTTATCCCAATCAGGGAAAAGAGTAATCTTTACGATGGGAAAAGGCGGTGTAGGGAAAACATCCATAGCTGCTGCGATTGCTTATGGTTTAAATATAAAAGGTGAAAAAGTTCATCTGACCACAACAGATCCTGCAGCCCACCTTAAATTTGTCATAGATGAGAGAAATGGCATTACCATGAGCCATATTGATGAGAAGGAAGAGCTCAAAAAGTATCAGGAAGAGATTCTATCTGAGGCAAGAAAAACAATGTCGGCAAATGATATAGCTTATGTAGAGGAGGATCTTCGTTCTCCCTGTACCCAGGAAATAGCGGTATTTCGCGCATTTGCAGAGGTTGTAGATAAAGCAAAGGATCAAATCGTAGTGATAGATACAGCACCCACGGGTCACACACTTCTTCTCTTAGATTCAACCCAGAGCTATCATAGGGAGATACAAAGGTCACAGGGTAATATTCCTGATGCAGTAAGGAAGCTTTTACCAAGGCTTAGAGATCCGGGAGAAACTGAAGTTATTATAGTAGCACTGGCCGAGGCTACACCGGTTTATGAAGCAATGAGACTTGAGGAAGACTTAAAAAGAGCCGGAATAGCCACAAAATGGTGGGTTATTAATGCTTCTTTTTATCAGAAGGGTACGACGAATGCATTATTGTCGGCGAAGGCTGATAATGAAATAGAATGGATTAATAAAGTTATAGATCATTCAGGAGGTAATTTTGCAGTAATACCTTGGATCTCTGATGAAATTAATGCTGAGAAATTACTAAACGTTAATTGAATATAATTTGAACCAAGTAAAAAGCTACACCTAATGTTATCATAATAGATTAGGTGTAGTTTTATTTATTTATTATTGTAAAGTACACTTGACATCAAATGTAAAGTATACTATACTAAACATGTAAAGCAAACTATACATTAAGGAGTGGGTGATGAATTGCAGACACGAATACAGGAACATAGAAAGGCAAAGAACGTTACGCAGAACGAGCTTGCCGATGCAGTGAATGTTACGAGACAGACGATTATATCCCTAGAAAATGGACGGTATAACGCCTCATTGATACTGGCTCATAAGATAGCCCAGTTTTTTGGTGTTTCCATTGAAGAAATATTTATATTTGATAAGGAGGAAGAAAATATATGATAGGTTTATTTTGCGAAAGTAAGGCGAGTAATAATGAAGAATACAAGAAGGTTATAAAGTCGAGAATGAATGTTATGCTGCTTATCTTTGCCATAGGATGTGTGACCCTGGCAGTTGCATTGCTGGCAGAGTTCTTATGGACGGTTAACATTAAGGAGCAGATGCTGGGTGTATATACAGGCCTCGGAACAGGCCTCATCGTTGGCGGAGCGATTCTCTGGGTTAGAAATCTTCGCATTTTAAAGGATGAAGAGAAGCTAAAACAAAACAGACTTAACTGCACCGATGAGAGAATTCTCGAGATCAGTAATAAGGCCTACCGTGTTGCCACATTTGTCTTACTAATTTCTCTCTATGCAGTAGGACTGATTGGCGGGCTCTTCTATCCGGCATTGGTAAAGGTATTATTGTTCCTGGTCTGCGCATTTCTGCTGGCCTATATGATTGCTTACAGGATATATGAGAAGCAGATGTGATAATAGGTATGATTAAAATAATTTGTATTTCCCTCCTAGATAGGATACAATAGTGCCATTGAATACAGTAGATACGAGGAGGTACCACATGAAAAGAATCGGAATCATCGGAGCGATGGATGAAGAAGTTAATATCATAAAGAGTCAGATGCAGGAGGTAACCATAAAAACAGTAGCTTCCATGGAGTTCTGCGATGGAAAGCTTCAGGGCAAGGAAGTTGTCGTTGTACGCTGTGGAATTGGTAAGGTGAATGCAGCGGTGTGTACGCAGATCCTGGCTGACCTTTATCAGGTAGACGCCGTGATTAATACGGGAGTTGCAGGTTCCCTTCGTAATGAGATTGATATCGCCGATATCGTTCTGTCCACGGATACCCAGCAGCACGACGTGGATGCGACGGGCTTCGGCTATGGACTCGGAGTTATTCCTCGAATGGATAATTCTATTTTCCAGGCAGATCAGAAGCTGATTGACCTTGCCAGGGAAGTATGTGCCGAGGTTATTCCTGAGGTGGGGGTTCATACCGGAAGAATTGTTAGCGGTGACCAGTTTATCTCGGACAGCGGCAAGAAAGCCTGGCTGGTAGAGAATTTTAACGGCTATTGTACGGAGATGGAAGGTGCGGCAATCGCACAGGCGGCATACTTAAATCGGCTGCCATTTCTGATTATCCGTGCAATTTCGGATAAAGCGGACCACAGTGCCGAGATGGCATATTCGGAGTTCGAGGAACTGGCGATAGGCCATACCGTAAAGCTTATTAATGGATTGGTAGCAAGATTATAAACAAGATGGATTGATAGCGAGATTATAAACAAGATGAATTGATAGCGAGATTATAAACAAGATGAATTGGCAAGCCAATTCACTTGTCATGAATAATGATAAAAGCCTTTTGACACAGCATATCAGTTGCTGATGCAAGAGGCTTTTTTATTTCATAAAAATTGCGCCCTATGAAATTAAAAATGCTCCGAATGGATGAAATAACATGACAATTCATCCTTCAGCATAGCTGAGAATAGAATTTATAATACTGAGAAAGTAACGGGTTTCCTTTCAATTATTTAATTTTTTCGTGCAAATAGTACAAAACTTTCTGTCATTCTTACCTTGCGGCCAGATAGTTAAATAAAGTATAATAATGGAAGGGTTTACTATTAAACGAAGGAGTGGGAAATTGTATGGAAAATCAAAATAAAGTTGCTGAAATAGTACATAACATGGAGCAGATCATCGTAGGAAAGCGCGAAGCCATCGAGCATGCTGTCATTACCTTACTCGCCGGAGGACATTTACTATTAGAGGATGTACCCGGTGTAGGAAAGACAACACTGGCAAAGACTTTGGCGCAGACGATCAACTGCGGCTTTACACGAATTCAGTTTACACCGGATACTCTGCCCAGTGATGTAACGGGCTTATCCATATATAATATGAAAACCGGAACCTTTGAATATTCCAAGGGTGCGATCATGAATAATATTATTCTGGCGGATGAGATTAATCGTACTTCCCCGAAGACTCAGGCAAGCTTACTGGAGGCTATGGAGGAGAAGCAGGTGACAGTAGACGGAATATCCTACCCGCTTGCCAGACCATTTATGGTTATTGCGACGCAGAACCCGGTGGATTATCTGGGTACCTACAATCTTCCCGAGGCTCAGCTGGACCGTTTTATGATGAAGATCTCCATCGGTTATCCTCAGGCTGGGGATGAGAAAGTGATGGCTGACCGCTTCCTAAGTAATCAGCTGGCTCAGAAGCTGGAACCGGTGGTGGATGGAGAAGAAATTCTTCAGATGCAGAAGGAAGTAGAAGGAATTAAAGTAAACCAGGATCTGGTTTTATACATAACAAAGATTATCCAGGAGACAAGAAAAGACAGTAACATTGCCCTTGGTGCCAGCCCCAGAGCAACCCTGGCACTAATTCGTGCAGCTCAGGCACAAGCCTATCTAAGCGGCAGGAATTACTGTATACCGGATGATATTCTGAAGCTGATTCACCCGGTAATTTCTCACAGAATTATTCTGTCACCGGAGGCAAGACTGTCCCAGACAAAGGTGGAGAAGGTTCTTAAAACGATTCTGGCTAAAATTCCAGTTCCCGTCTTATCTTAGATGAAGTTTGAAGTAATACAGCATTACAAAATGAACCTGAAACAGGATTCGTTTTTAGCTAGATAATTTCAAACCTTATCTAAAGTTTTAAGCCCCCGCAAGGCGGCGGAAGGGAGCTGTGAATGAAACTAAATCGTTTGATCTGTGCTGCAACGATTGCAGGGAGCAGTATCTTTGCCTCTTATTACGGAGGCAATATTTCTTATGCTCTTTTTTATCTATCTATCCTGATACCGATCATAGCCTTTCTTTATACCGTCTATGTTTATTTTCGATTTAAGCTTTATCAGTCCATGGGCAGCTATCTGGTAATGAAGGGGGAGTGGAATGATTATTCCTTTATTATTGCCAATGAAGATGTGATTACGTTTCGTAATATTAAAGTTAATTTCCTCAGTGATAAATCTACGATAGAATCAACCAACCAAGTGACCGAATACAGCCTGCTTCCCAGCGAAAGCGAGAAGCTGGAGACAAGAATTAAGTGCAATTACCGCGGCGAATATTATGTCGGGGTTGATTCGATTGAGGTTACGGATTTCCTTTACCTCTTTACGATTACCTACCCTATGAACTCAAAGCTGAAAGCCTATGTTCTGCCGAGAGTTGTTCCGATTGAGCAGCTTGGTATCGCCCCTCCCCAGAATGATGTTAAGAATCCAATGCGTTTCAGTAATAATGCAGAGGAAGAACTGGATACGGAGATCAGAAAATATTATCCGGGGGATAGTCGTAAGAGAATCCACTGGAAAGCGACAGCCAGGATGAATGAGCTTATTACAAGGAAATATCAGCATATTCCTAAGGCGCATATCGCCATATTCATGGATCTGACCAAGATCAAGGATGACGATCTGAAGGTAGTGATTGCAGAGGATAAGATCATCGAAAGCGTGCTGGCAATCTCTAATTTCTATGCCGGAAGAAGGACGCCATCCCAGATTATCTATGATATGGATGGGAAAAATGACATTTCCATCATCTCGAAGGATGACTTCAATGCCTTTTATAAGGCCTGCGTAAAAATCCGTTTTATCGGCATAATTCCTGTAGATAACCTGATCATGGAACGCTTGCTCCGGGGGGAAGAAGGGATGTTCTATGTAGTGGTAACCCATTTCCTGACGAAAGAGCTTTATTTGGCACTTCTCAAAGCATTATCCTATCAAAACAGTGTCAGTGTCCTTCTGATCAGTGATGATGTATCGGAGAATACCAAGGATCTTATCAGCAGTATGAAAATGTCCGGAATTGGTATCCATCAGATTATGTCTGAGGATGAGATAGCAGGTATACTTTCCAAAGAGATTGCATAACAAATTAGCAGCCAGGGAGGCTTCTTACATGTTCAAGGATAAGGAAAAACTGTATCAGGCATATCATGCTATGTTAAGTATGACCTTAACATGGGCGTTAGTGCTGGTGATAAATCAATATTTTCATTTGAAGGTATCGGGAATAGTGAGTCTTCTTTATTCCCTGGTTCCGGCATTGCTGATTTATCTGTTTGATATAAATAAGAAGAATTTGATCAGTTATCTGCTGCTCATTAGTATCCTGCCGATACTTGCCTTGATTTTCTGGTTTACAAAGACCAACCCTGAGGTCTGGCTGCAGAACCTGATTAACTGGTGTACATATTATGATGGTACCAAGGAGCTTTATGCAGCAAGATATGCGCATGTTGTCGTATTGGGAACAGCGCTGTTAGGAGCCATCGTTTTCTATCTGCTTACCAAAAATCAGCTGGCAAAGATTATTCTTGCAGCAGCATTAATGGTAAGCATGATAATTCTTAGTGTCAGCCAGATTGATATTAATAAAGCGGTAGTTGCCATCGGTATATTCTATATCATGACCATACTGGTGGAGCTTTACGGAATGTTATACAGCAGGAAAACCGGGAAACCGGATAAGAAAGAGGGAATTCTATATCTGGCCCCGATCTGTCTTATTCTTTCCATTCTTGCAATAGCACTTCCGTCGAAGCCGGAACCGATTGAGTGGAAGGCTGTTAAGTTTGTGTATAACAATGTTAAAGAACAGATTGAAATATGGCAAACGGATCTGAATTATTATTTTGGTAACAGTAGAAGCGAATTTTTCGTAAGCTTAACCGGATATAATGAAGAAACAGGAAAGCTGGTTAAGGGAGACAAGGTTATCAAGGATACGAAAATTGCCATGAAGATATCCGGTATGGATAAAGGCAAAACCGTATATCTGACGGGATCCGTCAATGACATTTATACCGGGTCCAGCTGGGAGAAGAGTAAGCAGGATTATCTGACGGAGGAAAAGGAGTATAACCTTGATTATGCGGAGCTCTTCCTGGCGCTGACCAGACAGGATCAAACAGTACTGGAAAATAACCGCTTTGTAGAACGCAGGTCAATCAGAGTATCTTATAATAATATTAAGACGAAGACCTTCTTCTATCCGCTAAAGATGAGCTGGTACGATATGCTCTCAGGCAATTCAAAGCTGAACACGGAAAGGCCCCAGATTAACTTTAAGAAAGCCCGCGGAAAGGGAACCTCCTATCAGCTAACCTTCTTTGAAATGAATTTGGCGGGGGACGCTTTCCAGCAGATGCTTCGGGATGCTGACACCTTCTCTTATGCTGATTATGCCGGGCAAACAATCGATCTGGCAGCAGCGGCTTATGTGCAAAATACTGCTTTATATAATGATAGAGTGGACGGTTTGTCAGATAGGAAGGATTACTACGATACATTAGGGAAACATGCGGATATGATAGAAGCACAATATACCAATCTTCCGGATAACCTGCCTGACAGAGTATATCAGCTGGCACAGGAAATAACCGCCGGATATCATACAAAATACGATAAGCTGAAGGCAATAGAACAATATCTGCTGACGAACTATACCTATACCCTCGAGCCTCAGAAGGTACCGGAGGGAGAGGATTTTACGGATTATTTCCTCTTTGAAAGTAAAAAGGGTTATTGTACCTATTATGCAACGGCGATGGCGGTGCTTGGAAGATGCATCGGAGTTCCAACCAGATATGTGGAAGGCTTCCTAGGCAAATTTGAGGTCAGGGATGAAGAATTTATGTATCTGGTAAAGAACAGTCAGGCTCATGCCTGGGCAGAGGCCTATATTGAAGGTGTAGGCTGGATACCTTTTGAGGCTACCACTCCGTTCTATGGGAACCGCTATACAACCTGGGCGGTTTGGCCAAAGTCGGGTAACGGAACAAATTCCGGTTCAGGCAGCTATTCACCTGATTTCTCACAGGGTACACCGCCCCAGGCGAATCAGAATACAGAGGAAGTGGTAGTTGTTACAGATAATAATTCGAAGGAAATACTAAGCGGAATTCTTATCTTCCTATCAGCAGCATTAATTTTACTCCTGGTATTGATTATCTATTATTGGATACTTAAGTACCGATATAAGAAGGCATTTGAGAAAGCGGATTACAACAAGAAGACCTATATGCTGTTCCTTAGAATCTTAAAGCAGCTAAGGAGAGAAGGCTTTGAGCTTGAATCGCAGGAGACCATCTTAATGCTGGCGGACAGAGTGAAGGACAGATTCCATTTTAACACAATCAGCTTCCCGGATGTTGCTGATATATTCATGAGGTATCGTTATGCAGAAGAGAAGATGACAAAGGAAGATTTAGAGCAGGTTAATATATATTGTACCGGCTTGTCCAAGAAAGAACGGGAAGAAGAGAGCAGGCTCAAGGTTTGGACCCAGGAATTTTTATTCCTGGCGAAGAAAGGCAATTACTGATTTCGTAAGTACCCGTAGCCGTTAAAGGATGATGGATAGTTAAGCATACTAATTCCTACTCCGATAGAGTAGTAAAATCAACACCGGTATAATAATATTCCAGAATATCCTTATAGGATTTGCCGTCTTCCGCCATAGCGTTAGCGCCATACTGGCTCAGGCCAACCCCGTGTCCGGCTCCATTGCAGATAATGCGGACACTCCCCTCATAATCTTCAATAGAAAAATGATTGGAAGGTAATCCAAGGACCTTGGCAAACTCCTCACCGGAGACGGTAAGACTGCCAAGGTCTATTTTTAATACATAATCAGAGCTATCCCGCTCGGTGATTTTGACTTTATCAAAGAAATTATCCTGCGTCAGCTCCAGATCAGGATAGTATTTGAGAAGCACTGATATCAGATCACTGATCTCATATTCCTGAATGTTAAGATAATTCGTGGAGGTTACATCCTGGTTACTTGGAACACTGACCAGATAAGGAACATCAACACCCCAGGCTTCCGATGCATTTCTGGTAAAGCCGGAGCAGGTGTCAAAGAAAACGGGCAGAATTAAGTTGTCCTCATAGACAAGAACCTCACCTTTTGTGGCATAAACCGCATTTTCTAACCTGGTAAAGTAGGTGCTGTAATCTTCCGAACCCCAGAACTGCTCTAAAGCGTCCAGTCCGATATAGGAAAGTCCCAGCTCGGAGGTGGTGAAAGTTTTCTGATCAGGATTTTCCTTGGTCAGCAGGGAAATATTATATAAGGCATAGGTACGGGCGATGACTGCCTGTGCCTTCAGGGCTTCCATATCATAACCGGCGGGCATATTGGCAGCGATTACGCCCAGCAGGTAATCATCGAAGGAAAGCTTATCCTTTGTTCCATTTACTTCATAATATATAGTAAAGTTCGTCGTATCCATAGTCTCAGTGGTTTTCTGTTTTGACATCAACAGCGTCAGAACAAATGGAAACAGCAGGACAACAATAATAACGATTAAGGCTTTCAGTAATATCTTTTTCATAAATCCTCCACGATTATGTAGTCATTATTACATTATATTAGATAGGACGGAGGATTATGAGCTTAATATGTCCTAGATTAGGGGCAAACCGGCAATTCCAGGACGCTATACTTTGACTTACTTTTCTTAGTAGATACCCGATATGGGGACCGAAAATTCTTCAAGGTGCTTCCTAAGGTAAATCAGGCAGCATAGTTTTGTATGAATTTAATGTAAGAAAGCCCTCGAGCAACTATATCGAGGGCTTGTTGAGTTACTATAAAATTAGTTCTTGGCTTGTGAAAAATTAATAATTAAAGCTTAAACTCGCTAACGATTTGATCCAAGTTCACTGAAATCTCTCTTTCATTTGCTACCATCTTCGTAATGAGATCAATCAATTCAGATACAACATCCATATTGGTGATGATGGTATTGGTATTCGTCGTTGTATTCTGAGTAACCTCTGTAATGTTCTGGATGGCATCTCCAACTTCCGTAACTACATGCTCCATATTATGAGTCATATTAGTGATCTTTGTAATTGTCTCATCTACGCTGTTGGCATCATCGCCGTATTGAACTGCCACTTCAACAAATTTCTGATAATCCGGAGTAACGGTGTTTTTAATGAAATGGAGTAATTGCTTTGACTGCTCCATCAGATTGTCGATGGCTTCCTGCACCTTTGTAACAGTCGCTTGAATTTCTGATACGGAGGAAGTCGTTCTGGATGCCAGTATTCCTATCTCACTTGCAACTACAGCAAAGCCTCTGCCTTGTTCTCCGGCTCTTGCTGCTTCGATGGAAGCATTTAACGCAAGCAGTGTTACCTGTTTTGCTATCTTGGAGATATCATCAGCCATAATACCGATGGACTTAACTATCTTAGCTTCTTCAATACTTTGGTTTAGATTATTTTCCTTCTCAATGGCAAGTGTAGTTGCTTTCTGATAGGCCTCTTCACTCTTCTTGCCGACTACTGATGCTCTTTCTTTGATGGAGGAAGCAAGCTCGTGGCTCTTGGAGGTTTCCTGCGCTAAGAAAATGATGGAAGCGGTTACCTCTTCCACAGAAGCATTCACTTCTTCCGTTGCGGCACTGGTGCTCATCATATTCTCGTTGATCGCTTTGATGGCATCCTCTACGGTTTCATAATTAGTAGCCAATTTGTTCGTGGAGTCATCCAATTGATTGCTGACCTCTGAGATTTCTTTCGAGTCACTGACAATGGTGGTTATGATGGCTTTATTCGCATTTAGCATCTGGTTTAGGGCTTGACCCATTTGTCCTAATTCGTCCTTCGACTTTATATCAAGCTCCGATATGGTGTAATTGCCTTCAGCCAGGTTCGCTGCGAATTTATGTACCTTTTTAATATTACCAGTCAGATACTTAACCTGTGTTATGATGGCAGCAACAGAGATTAATATCATGATAAAACCGATGCCAAGTAATTTCAATAATAAGGAATTTACTGGTCCGTCAACCTCTGCTTTCGGTATCTGAATCAATATTTTCCAATTAAAGCCGCTTACCGTATCATAATAAGCCAGATATTTTTTATGATTTAAGGTAAAGTTTCCGGTACCATTCTTACTCTTTAATATTTTATTTCCCAGGGCAACAAGGGATTTATTATCACCGTCTGTGATTTTCGCCTGCATCACCTTGCTTTGGTCTTCATTTGTAACGTAGACACCGGTATTTGTCAGCAGTAATGCCTTGCCTTCATCACCAATTTTTATATTATTGATCATATTGGTTATGGAGGAAATATCAATATCTACAGTAACGACTCCGATTAAGGTGCCATCTCTGTCATACATCGGAGCAGTACAGGTGGTCATGGTGACTTTTGAGGCTTGATCATAATACAGGTCAGAAAATACAGGATCCTTGGAACCTTTTGTAGCATTGGTATACCAGTCCTGCTTAGGATAATCGTATTCTGCGTTGCTGTAGTCATAGGTTGTGACAGATTTGCCATTGTCCTTGTATACATAGGGACCAACATACTCTTGATTCGCATCATATACATAGGGTTCAAACCAGATACCACTTCCGTAAGCAAGATCACTATCAAAAATGACCTTTCCGAGTACTTCTTCATACTGATCAAGAGGTGTATTCTTGTAGGTAGCCTGAACGTTTTTAGCAATCTGTGAAGCGAGCATGGAGATTTCTTTCTTCTGAGCTTCAATCATGTTAACCTCATTACTAAGCTCTGAATTCATGTTTAACTTAATCTGGTCCTGGATAATGCTCTTACTGTTTAGATAACTCACAAAAGACAGGATAAACATAGTCAGTATGCTGACCGACAGCAATATCGTAAGCATTTTGGTACTGATCTTTCTGAACATAATATCTCCTCCTTATTATGACGAATAATTCGTGTCGAAATATGTATATCTTATAGATATTATAGTATAAAGTTATAATATTTACAATATGAAGAAATATATGGAAGACAGCGATTATCTGTTAGGAACCCTTTTTTATAGCTAATTTTGTTCCATAATTTTAACTTTATCGCTAATTGAAACTATTTTTATAAAGAGGTACAATAGCTTAGCTGACTATTTTATCCAGCAAATTTACAACCAGTCATATAAGTGGAGAATATAGCTGGAGTATATGACTGGTTCATAAAAACTAATAATATAAAACAAAATAAGTAATTTGAGAATATACCAGGACATAATCAGAATTACATATTATAATAAGTATCAAGTGGCACTTGAAGCGGGGAAGGTATTTCGCATTTTATCGATAGAATATATCAGACTCTATGATGGAGTTATGGAATTATTGGAGGAACTAAAGAAGACGGGCAAAAGAGTTTATCTGTTATCCAATGCCCAGAGGATATTTACCGAACCGGAGATGAGAATGTTGCATATATACGATGCATTTAACGATATCCTGATGTCCTCCGACCAAGGGTGCAAAAAGCCTTCGCCGAACTTCTATCAAGCCCTGATAGAGAAGCATCATATCAATAAAAAGGAAAGAATTATGATCGGCAACGACCCGACAGCAGATATTAAGGGAGCCTATGATGTGGGTCTTGCTTCTTTGTATATTCATTCCAATCTGTCACCTGAGGTTGATGGTGAGCTGTTAAGTGATTACTCGGTTATGGATGGGGATGTAAGAAAGGTTAAGAAAATGATTTTAGGTAGAGAGTAATATAGAATATCAGGAAAACTGAGGTGATTGGATGAATCCATACAGTGGTATATTGGAACTGTCTAAAAAAGAAGGTACTCCGGCACAGGAAGCAATCAGGACAACATTTTTACAGCTGTATGCGAAAGAGGCTTTTACCGATATCAATGTCAAAAGCTTGTGCGAGCTAGCACCGGTGGCAAGAACAACCTTCTATTCCTACTACAGCAACACCGATGAGTTGCTTGTAGAAATTGAAGATGGATTGATTGTTGATATTCTGAAAAATAATGAAGCCGTAATGTACGGATCCCGGTTTGACGATCATAATCTTTATTTCTTTGAAAACGCCCTGCAGTATGTCAACGCAAACCATGCAATCCTATACGCTCTTCTTATTGTGCAGCCGGACATCAGGTTCATTGAGAAGTGGAAGACCGCAATCAAATATCATTTTTGGGAGCTTCTTTTCAGTGAGAAGGAGATAAAAAGCAGTAGGCTTATTCTTGAGATGATTGCTTCCATGGCTATCAGCGCATTTGCTTACTGGTTAAAAAATCCACAGGATATCAATGTGCCGGAGGTAAACAGAATCGTATCGTTGGCATTAAAATCCCTAAATTATTAAAAGAATGGCTGTCACCAGCGGTGGCAGCCATTTTTGTACACTCCGGCAAAATGTGTAGTGTGAAAGAGGCTTCCTGAAGCCTACAATGGAATTGAACGTGAGGAGTAGTTTATGAACAGGAGGATATGAATGATGGACAATATAAAAATACATGTGTTACATTGCGGCAAGGTATGTGTTGACCCTGCTCTGCCTTTTTCTAATGAAGCAACAAACCCGCTTTCATTCACAGGCATTGGCAGAAACCCTAAGAACAGGCTGTGGCTTCCTGTGTCAGCTTATCTGATTGAACATCCAAAGGGTTTGATATTGCTAGATACAGGATGGCACAAAGAAGTGAGCCCGGAAGGAAAATACGACATCAAAGGACAGCTCAAGGATATGGGCCTGCACCATTATCTGTTAAATCAAGGTGAACTGCCGCTGGGAGAAGCTGTAGATGAACAACTGAAGACGATGGGCATCAAGACATCGGACCTGGACTATGTTCTGCTCAGCCATTTGCATACCGACCATGCAAGCGGTGTGAAGCTTGTGAAAGATGCAAAAACAATACTCGTTAGTGAACCGGAGATGGAAGACGTCAAAAAGTACCCAATCCGCTATGCTTCAAGAATGTGGGAGGATGTACCGTTGACAACGTTCCGATTCGAGAATACAGGAATAGGTCCTGTTGGCAAGTCCTATGATTTGTTCGGCGACGGGTCGGTGGTACTTGTGAATGTCCCCGGGCATACGAATGGTTTGTCTGCCATATGGAATCTCCTTCCTGTTCAAAAATAACCCTGGTTGCATTTCCAACATGCCTATATTATATGATAAGAAGATGGTAGAAGCAATGTATCATTCCATATCCAAAGAGCGAAATACATGTAGTAAATTATAGATGTCTAAAATTAACTAGAATTATCATTGACAAATAAACCTCTAATCATTATACTCGACCATTATGTATGACTAACAATTGCTAATAGCTGATCCATGAAAAGCAACTTGGTTTTGGTCGACGATATAAAGAAAAGAGATGATTATTATGAAATTGAAAATAATAAACACCTACAGAGGGCTCCCCAGAAATATGTATATTATGTTCGGAGCGACTGTAATTAACAGGTTTGGCGACTTTGTCATGCCATTTCTTACGCTTTATCTTACCACCAAAATAGGTCTTTCCTTTGAATTAGCTGGACTTATCGTTACCATAGCATCCCTGATTGTGATTCCTTCCTCCTTTCTCGGAGGAAAATTCGCAGATGAGCTTGGAAGAAAAAGAACTTATCTTTTCGCGCAAAGCAGTGCGGCCGTTTTTTTACTGCCCTGTGCTTTTCTAAAAGATCCGGTTATCATTGTTACCTTCCTGTTAATATCAACATTTTTTCAAGGAGCGGTTAGACCTTCGTTAAATGCGATTATAACAGATATTCTTCCGCCTCATCAAAGACAGCTGGGCTTTTCACTTCAATATCTGGGTATCAATGTAGGGGTGGCTTTAGGTCCCATCATCGCAGGATTTCTGTTCAATAATCTTTTGCCAATGCTTTTTATCGGAGACGCATTGACCTCTTTCATAGCAATATATCTCATATGGAGAAATATTAAGGAAGTGAAAGCAGAAGATTTAAAAGATACTGTATATTCGGAAGCGGAACAAGAAGAAAAGGGTAATACACTTTCAGCGTTGCTGAAACGACCCCAGATCGCGGTTTTTCTTATCATATATATCATATATAGTTTCGTATATACACAGCATAGATTCGCATTGCCACTTACGACGGATGCTATTTTTGGCAGCAGCGGACCAAGCAAGTTCGGCTTCTTGATGAGTATTAATGCTATCACCGTTCTGTTCTGCACTGTGACAATCACATCCCTCACAAAACATTTTAAGCCCATCGTTAACATAGCGATGGCGGGTATTGTCTACGCAATTGGTTTTGGTATGCTAAGCTTCATCCACAGCTACTATCTGTTCATGCTTTCAACTGTAATCTGGACCTTAGGGGAAATCCTTGTAGTTACGAACTTCGGAGTGTATATGGCGAATAATAGTCCCAGCAACTTCCGGGCAAGATTTAACGCAGTAGGCAACCTGAGCTGGTCCATCGGTGCTGCTCTTGGCACTTCCGTGGCCGGAAAGCTTCTGCAGGAGTTTAATTTAAAATTCATCTGGCTGTTGACCTGTATACTTGCCATCGTTGGTATGACCGGAATGTATGGAATTTATTGGTATGGTAAGAAGAGAAGCACTGTGGTTAAGACGGAAGAAGTGTTAGAGAATGAAGTAATATGAAAAGAATTTTGAAAGAGCCAAAGGGTAGGTATGTTGGTTAGTATGATTATAAGTTAAATAATAGTTTATAGAATAGAAAGGCCATGCGAGAACGCATGGCCCAATTATTTATACTAATATTTATTTAAGATAATTATTCCTTAATGTTAAGCTTCTGAAAGTTATACGCGCTGGTTTCGGTAAAAATTCATTTTTTATTCAGTACATTAAGCCACTTACATCATACGAAACAATTCAAGTCCTGTGGATTCTATTGGCGTATATTTTATTAATGGCGTTACCTGATGGACTAGTGAATTGCCTTTGCAGAGCTTCTTAGCCCTTCTTTACTTTAATACCCTGCTTAACAGCATAATCATAAGCCGTGGAGCCGGAGGGAGCATAGATGGTAAGTTTACTGCAGCCTTTAAATGCGTCTTTACCAATGGTTGTTACCTTATTGGAAATGGTCAGCTTGGTCAGTTTGGTACAACCTTCAAAAGCACACGCCTGGATTTTTGTTACACTGCTGGGGATGGTGTAAGCACTGCCTGTCTTGCCTACAGGATATTGAACAAGAGTTTTCATATCTTTGCTGAACAGAACACCTTCTTTTACCACATAACTGGTATTACCTTTAGCAACTGTGATCTTCTGTAAACCGCTGCAGGAAGCGAAAGCTCCATCTGCAATAGAAGTAACACCCTTCGGAATAGTTATAGAGGTCAGCTTGGAACTAGCGAAAGCATATTTACCGATTTTAGTCACGGTAGAAGGAATGGTTACTTCCTTAATTTTTGAGTTCTCGAAAGCATTGGGGCTGATTTCTGTTACATCCTTGCCGTATGCTCTGGAAGGAAGCTTAACAGAGGTATCAGATCCGGTGTAGCCGGATATAGCAACATGATCTTTGGAAGCTTTAAAGGTAAAATCCTTCAGAGCTTCCTGCTCAGCTGCACCTTTCGCTAAACCGCTGACTGTAAATGTAATTTCACATTTCGTAAAAGGAAGATTTGATAGAAATAGATTAGAAGCTTCTTTATGCCATATATCCTGACACATAATCAGAGCACAGGTAGTACTATCCGGATTGAGCATTGCTTTATCGAAGGTATAGATGGTTTTGCCATCAATTTTTACGATGACATTAGTCACCTTAAGGCTATCAGATAAAGGAATATCAGTTGATACGAATAACTGGGACATGTTCGTCTCACCAGCGAAGTCCGGATTGTCAAGAGTTACGGTATAGGTTCCATCTCCTGTAATATTAGCGTCTGTAAAGGTTCCGTCATAGTGGGTCACTACTTTTTTACTGTCAACAGAGCTAAGTCCCTTAAAGGCATCTGTTCCTAAACCGTAGGTTTCGTCGTCAAATTTATTACGGAAAACCCAGAGATTCGTATTCGTCTGGATGCCCATATAGGCATGATAGTCGGTAGCTGCTTTTGTAGTAGTAGTGGGAGTAAAGCCAAGGAACATGGCAAATGCAACAACGACTGCCAGGAATGTAAGCATAATTTTTTTCATAATCATAAGTCCTTTCCATTAATTTTATATATTTTGGTAACTTACTAAACAATATAACACTTTAGGCAGAAAATGGCAAGGGATGCGCTGTATTCTTATGAAATGCGTTGAATTAAGCTGCTTTAAAGTACAGTGATTAGCTCGGCTGTTGCAAATGTAATGTACTGTTAAAAAGACAAAGAATGCGAGTAAAATAACGCAAATTCAATAGCACAAAATATCAAACCGAATAGTGTTAACATTAGTAAATAGAGGTCTATGTCACCTGTCCGGTTCCATAGACCTCATTCATTTTGCATGAAAGTATTAATAGAGAATTATCATTTATCAGGTAAATTAAAATAGATATGACTACCAGCCAGTAAAGTATCTACTTCTTAATACAGTGAAAGGTGGCAATAGAACCTGAATTATTATGCTCAAGTATTTCTTCCATATCACGAATATGTTTATTCGATAGATGCTATTAAAGCTCCATTTTTACATCTTGTCTTGTTGCTTCATCCGCCGCTAAGAACTCTTTCTGAGTCATATTAATATTGCTAGCAACAATACTGCTGGGGAAAGAAACTATTTTTTGATTCAATCTGGAAATGTTGCCGTTATATAAGCGCCTTGCAGCCTGTAGATGTTCCTCCACATCCATTACGGAGATCTGCATCTGCTTAAAGTTTTCGCTCGATCTCAATTGCGGATAATTCTCAGCCACTGCATTAATAAATCGGTTTGCTTGATCCAACGCATCGATCGCTTGATTACGTTCGTTCATGCTCATACCGGAACGAAGACGGATAGTCTCTATCATGACTTCCTTCTCATATTTTGCGTAGCTCCTGCTGATATCAAACATTTTCAACATTACATCATGGCGTTTTATCAATGCCACATCGACGTCAGACAGTGCTTCCTCCACTTTAATTTCTGTACGTCTGAGATCATTCATGGTAGCAATATACCAAAGAGAAATAATCAATACGAAAAAAATACCTGCGATGATCATAATCAGTAATACATTCATGTTCTATCCTCCTTTAATTTTCATAGATATTAGGCATTTGTGAAATGCCTTCAACCCATTGATTTTACTGGGTTTTTGTTACTCGTTTTATATAAATTTTTCTCCGGTAGTAGTATAATAGTAAG